>SCPP01000044.1_pt1 | contig 281116 bp, 324 predicted proteins | sample 6106811 | NCBI WGS metagenome assembly SCPP01 (sample SAMN10720449, study PRJNA508395) | human gut metagenome | isolation source: Participant 2 stool, 15 month | host: Homo sapiens | collected 2018 | reverse complement strand
ATGGCAAAAGCAATGGCAACTGCATATACCGCACCTAATATAGTAAAACCGTGAATTCGAGGAACACGGACCAAGAAAATTCTGTTAACGGATATCACGTATATTATAAATGGAAGCACCTCGGTGCTATATGTCAACAATTATAGATGCCTCGTACCAAAGGAACTGCTGTCATGGGTTCTCAGCGAATCACTAGAAATTGATTTTGTATTAGAAACAGTAAAGCAGTTAATAGAAAACATGGAACTGGATTTAAGCGCAGAAACATTTACATAGCGATCAGGGTTCCCACTATACCAGCAGCAAAATTTATCCAATTATTAAAGGATAACGAGCTGAGACAGTCTATGTCACGTAGAGCAAACTGTTGGGACAATGCTCCTCAGGAATCATTCTTTGGTCATATGAAAGATGAATTGATCTATCAGAGTGCTACGGCTATGAGGAGATATTAAACGCAGTTAGGGATTGGACAGAATATTATAATACAGAACGATATCAATGGGACCTAGCAAGGTTGTCACCTGTTGAATATTATCAATATCTGACAACAGGAATTTACCCACTGATAATTCCTAAAGCAAAAGGTGAAAACCATCAGTCAGAGGCATCTCTTTGATGCCTCTACACAACAAACAAATATAAAATAGAAATCTGAAAAGGAAAAGTCATAGTGTCCTTGACAAAGGGTACACTTTAAAACCCCCGCTTTTTATTGAGCTTTTTTCCCTCCATTTTCAGGCATTTCTATGATTTTTCGTTTTTCAATGTGAATTCTGGTTCCCATTAAAATTTTAAGGGGTAAAAAGGATCTATAAGCCTAAAAAAGCCCCTATTCACGGGATTTCTCACCGTGTAAGGGACTTTAAGGGTTTATAAGGGTTCGTTGGTTCCCATTATTGCAGGTTATTCGATAACTTACATTCGCTCTCTATCCACCTGAATCCATTCATCCAATGTAAGCGGGATATAATCAGAAAACATGCAAAAGCAATTTATCATCTGACAGGGAATAGGAATTTCTTCTTCAGAGCCATGAATTGCTCGCTGATGTTTACGCACCTGTTCCTGATATTCCTGAACCAGCACTTCATCGAAGGTGTTATGGACATGACCATACAACATATGCACTGACCATTTTCTATGATATGTGCAAGAAAAGCTTCACTGGCATGACAGCACTGTGAAGCCAGTTTTCCGGCTGACATATCCAGATCTTTTCTGGCGATAATGATCTGTCGCATAGAATACTCGTTTTTTGATTCATCATCCTTCTTCTCGATCCGCTCCCCTTCTTTGTTTTTCAATTCAGCCCGCATATTCAAAATCAAACTGCTTAACTTCTCATCATTACAGTCTAAATCCAGAGCGGCGCCGATACATCCCTCAATAACGCCATCCTCAAAAACTCTGTATCCAAAAGTTCGAGCATATTCTCTCTTTTCAAATTCTTCTGGAGTAATCTTATAATGCCGCTGGAAAAGCTCTGGGGCATAGGTCTTAGCTTTTTCAACCAAACTTCTCAGTTTCTCTTCATTTTCGTCTGTTACAGTCAACAGCTCTTCATTCCTGGTCATAATTATTTTTCCTTCTACCTTTGAAAATGCTCTTGATATAATTTTTCTTCTGGGATATCGGTTATTACAAAAGCTGATTCATAATTATCTATGTCCGTAGATGAATACGGTTCATTTTTGCGGAACTCTTCTTCTGTAAGACCAAGCTCTTTTATAGCCCACTCCGGCAGAATATTATGTTTATAGCATTCTAATATCGCACACTTTTCGGTCTCTTTCTCCCATAACTTCGTATTAAACTTACTTTGGTCTACTTCGCAGGCATTAAAAACAACGTTACGTTCTGAAGCGCTAACCCATTCTGGATGCTTGAACATACGATAAACAGCAGCAATATGGGCCGTAACTATACCTATTTGCAACATTCGCTTATATTCTTCTTTATCTTTTTGCTCTTCTGCAGCTTTTTCTACTCTATCAGCGACATCACAAACTTCATCCAAAGGCGTATCCATGCATGCTGCAATTATCTGGATATCATCCATTCCATACTGTCTTAGAAGTTTCTCCACAATTTTTTCTTTTTGTTCCTGTAACTGCTTTTGAATACTGGTTTTACCTGTTAAAATATCAATAGCTTTTTGAACGTCATCATCTGTAAGCCCATATGTAGTAATTCCACCTAATGCCATGTGCATAGTACATACAACAAAATCATTCAGATAGTTCCAGTGCCAAAAATCATCATCCAGAATAACAAATCGTTTTACATTAGCCCGACCTGCAAGCCATGTACGAATCTCATAAGGACGTGCATTTGCTCCATTGATATAGGATAAAGGTGTTGTATCAGCAATTTCTAATCCATATTTCTTTAATATTGTAATAAGATGATCGATATCCTTGTCGTAATAATCCAATTCTGGATTTATATGCCGCACATATTCGTAGCGCCAGGAAGAAGATAAAATAATAGATGCCCCTGTTTTCCTGGCAATGTGAGCTAATCTTTTTACCATATCTTCTGCAATAGTCGGTTCTGTCGAGCGATTGCTATTCAAAACACCATCCACATCAAGAAAAATCACCTTTTCAGGGCCATTACTAATCAGTTGTTCCATCACTATTCCTCTGATTCAATCATTTTCTGGTATCGTGCTTCCAATTCTTCATCTGAAAGTTCCTTTCTTTGAAAAAGAGGTTTATACTCCCGCAGTTCCTGATCAGACAGTACAAGACTTAAAAATTCTTCCTCTGTAAAATTGAAACTCTCTATAATATAATCATCGTCAATTCCCTGAAAAACTAATTCCAATACTGCATGCTTGTCTGGATCCTTTGCCCATTCTTTTACACAGGATAAATCTATACCATATCCTCTGGATATTTTCTCATAATCGACATCTTTCTCTTTTAGGCAATTACAAAAACTTTCCACTTGTCCAACCAAGTTTCCCTCTGCATAGCCTTCTTTCATTATCAACTTCCACTGGCATTTATCCGCGATTTCTTCAATTTCCGCTCTGGAAAGGCCAGTATAATATTCCATATCAGCATACGTTGGACCACCAATCAGTGATTTGGCATTTCTCCACAGGATCCGTTCTGCAATCTGTTCTTTCTGCTTTTGAAGTTCTTCCTTCAGGTATGCCCGAATTTCCGGATCATTTCTATCGATCACTGCCTTTACCTCCTTAAAATAGTCGTACATCATGAAAAATAAATTCCATCTTATCAATGCGTTTATTGATATGCCAGTGTCCGCAATACCACTTCTTATAATCCAGTTTATCTCCTATCAGATCCAGCCACTCTTCTGTTGTTGTATCTATTGTGTTCTGATCAAATCCATGGATCATTGCTTCAAGCGGACGATATTTATAGGGGCAGGTATGAGAAAAGACGGCATCTACTTTCCAGTCTGCTCCGGCAATCTGTTCTTCTGCAAATTGCTTAATTTCATCAGATGGCTGTTCATTTGGAAACCATTGATAATCATGAGCAAGTCTATAATACTTATCTACAGAATATGCACCGCCAAGTACAATTACCTTCTTGCCTCCCAGATCATAAATTTCGCCATCTTTTGCAAAGATCAGATTAGGAAATTCCGGTTGCCACCAAATCTTTCCACCATGCCAGTTTATGAGTTCATAGCATCCGGCATCTTCTGGCCGCATCTCATGATTTCCATGAATGCAGAAAATCTCTGGTCCAAGTGCATTTGCTTTTTTCTTTCGTTTATAATCTTTCCAACCGCCAAAATAGTTCAGCGCCACATCGCCAAGGATAACGATGATATCACTTTTCTTTGACTCCATTGCACAACACCACTGCTGCAGCTCAGAAAAATCACCATGCACATCACCGGTTATATAAATACTCATATCTTATCACCCCTTCTTTTACTTATTATACGCCAGGCAAATCAAAAACTCATTCAACTGCCGGTTGAATTATGAATTTATGGCAACATCTTTATTTTGTATATAAATACGAAAAGAGGCTGCATTGTTTTAAAGCAACCTCTCTTTGATCAGTTTTATAACCATTTATTCTGTTTATATTGTTTATTTCGTCAAACTTGAATTTTCAAATTAGTCTTTGCAAATAACCTTTGAACCTTCACCATCAATTACAATTCCCTGACGGTTGTTAATTGGGCATAGATTCAAATCCGAAAATTCAGTCATTATTTTCTCGGTAACTTTCTTAAATGGTGCTGTAAGATAATGCGGAAGAACATAGAAATCAATCAAATCAAGCCCTGCATCATCTTCTTGTGAGTAGTCCTCCGGCTTTTCATCCATTTGTTCAATATATTGGATAGTTGGAGCGCATATAATCGCACCCGCCGATTCACCGATCATCAGTTTTCCCTTTGCCAATTCCTTCTTCAATAGCTCATCCATTCCCGTTTTACGGAGCTGGTCCATAAGGAAGAAAGAATTTCCACCAGTAAAATATATCACGTCCGCATCTTCAAAAACAGACTGTATCGTTAAATAAGCCTCCGTTGAAATATCAATTTCCGTTACGGCTGCTCCCAGTTTATTGAATAGCTTTCGAGCCGAGCCGACATAACCGGTATAGCCTTCACGCAGCGAAGCTGTGGGAATAAATGCGACTTTCTTGTTATCAATTTCTTCTTTTATCAAACTTCCTACACTTGAAAAGTGCGAACATAAAAACAGTTTCATCCATATTCTCCTTAATAAATCCCTATTTTTTATAATCTGTTATTTTCAGTATAAAACACATTCTCTTCTCACGTCAACCATAGATCATCTTACAATATAACTCATTCCCTTAACCCACACTCTTCCATCTCCACAACCTCCCAAGGTTGCAAAACCTAAAAACCTCATTTATAAGCACTACACAACTTTTTTCACTTCGCCTGATTCTGCCATTTTCGCCCCAATTTTCTACTCAATCTACACAACTTTTTTGAGGAGGCCCGAAAAAGCAAGGAAAATCAAGGCTTTCCAGACTTTCAAATACACAACTTTTTGTGTAGAAGGCCCATTTTCTCCATTTTTCTACTACACAACTTTTCCCCAAATGAAGAAATCGAAAAACTCACCTTCAAAACCACTACACAACTTCTACACAACCTATACACAATTTCAAATATTTACCCGCAATATTCCCTACTAACTTGTGATATTTAATCTATAACACATATAATAATAAAATAGACAAAGAAAAAGCCCGGAAACCCGCATTCCTACGCAGTTTCCGGACTTATATCATTCATTATCAGTCTATACCATGATGTCAATTTTTTAAGAAGTTTCATGCAACTATCAGATTATTTACCCATCTGCTTTGCAACTTCTTCTGCAAAGTTCTCTTCTTTTTTCTCCATGCCTTCGCCGGTCTCGAAACGAACGAACTTCTTGATTGTGATGTTTGCGTTGTTAGCCTTAGCTACGGAAGCAACGTACTGGGATACGCTCTGCTTGCCATCTTCTGCCTTAACGTAAACCTGATCCATCAGACAGAATTCTTTTAATTCTTTGTTAATACGTCCCTGGATCATACCCTGGATAACTTTCTCTGGCTTGGAAGCTTCCTTAGGATCGTTCTGGATCTGAGCGATCAGGATTGCTTTCTCATGCTCGATGAATTCCGGGCTAACTTCGTCACGGTTTGTAAAGGTTGGCTTTAATGCAGCTGCCTGCATTGCTACGTTTCTAGCCATTTCCTTAACAGCGTCATTGATAACGTCAGTTTCAACGTCAACTAAAACACCGATCTTTCCGCCTGCATGGATGTAGGAAGCAACAAAACCATTCTCTTCTGTTACTTTCTCAAAACGGCGGATGTTCATGTTCTCACCGATGATAGAGATCTGGGAAGACAGAGCCTCTTTTACAGTCAGAGTCTCATCTTTTGCCCACTTTTCAGCCATAAAGCTGTCCATATCAGCTGCTGAAGAAGCCAGTGCCTGAGCAGCTACGTCTGCTACATATGCCTGGAACTTAGCGTTCTTTGCAACGAAGTCTGTCTCAGAGTTTACTTCTACTACTACAGCAGTCTTCTCATCAGCGGACATTGCGGTATCAACGATACCCTCAGCTGCAATACGTCCAGCCTTCTTAGCTGCACCTGCAAGTCCTTTTTCTCTTAAGAACTCTACAGCCTTTTCCATATCGCCGTCGGTAGCTGCAAGAGCCTTCTTGCAGTCCATCATTCCTGCACCGGTCATTTCTCTTAACTCTTTTACCATTGCTGCGGTTACTGCCATTTTGTCATCCTCCAAATATTAATTTAAAGTTTTTTGATTACGCTTCTGTGCTCTCTGCTGCGAAATCAGCTGGAACTTCGATCTCCATTGCGCCTTCTAAAACTTCACCCTGATTTGCTTCGATAACAGCGTCAGCCATCTTGGAAACGATCAGTTTAACGGCTCTGATAGCATCATCGTTACCTGGGATTACATAATCCAGTTCTTCTGGATCACAGTTGGTATCAGCGATACCGATCAGCGGAATACCCAGAGTATGAGCTTCCTGTACGCAGATGTGCTCTTTCTTAGGATCTACGATGAAGATTGCGTCTGGCAGCTTCTTCATATCCTTGATTCCGCCCAGGTTCTTCTCTAACTTCTCCCATTCTTTCTTTAACTCGATAACTTCCTTCTTAGGCAGAACATCGAAAGTACCGTCCTGAGACATAGCCTCGATCTCTTTCAGACGTGCGATACGGCTCTGGATTGTCTTGAAGTTTGTCAGCATTCCACCTAACCATCTCTCGTTTACATAGAACATTCCGCAACGCTCTGCTTCAGTCTTGATAGCTTCCTGAGCCTGCTTCTTGGTACCTACGAACAGAATGTTTCCGCCCTCAGCTGCGATGTCAGATACAGCCTTGTAAGCCTCATCTACTTTACCTACAGATTTCTGCAGGTCGATGATGTAGATACCATTTCTCTCTGTGTAGATGTATGGAGCCATCTTAGGGTTCCATCTTCTTGTCTGGTGACCGAAGTGTACACCAGCTTCCAGTAACTGCTTCATTGAAATAACGCTCATGTTCTTTACCTCCGTTTGGTTTTTAGCCGGTTTATTGAGCTTAAACCGGTCGCATCCGCCTGCTTCTCATGCTTCCCGGAAGACCTGTTTTACAGGCACCTTTCCGTAGAATCCACAGACGTGTTTTTTATCAACTGTGTAACTATAACATAAAAAAGGACAGTCTGCAAGTGTTTTTTGCAAACTATCCTTATATTTTATTCTGATTATTCTGTTTTTACTGATCTGAAATATTTTTAACTTATTTCAAATTGGAATTAGAAGCCTTGATCGCCTTTAATTCGTCAAATACCACGTCATTCAGAACCTTAATGTAGGTTCCCTTCATACCGGAAGAACGTGACTCAATAACACCTGCGCTTTCAAATTTGCGCAGTGCATTGACAATAACGGAGCGGGTAATCCCTACACGGTCAGCAATCTTGCTTGCAACCAGGATGCCCTCATTTCCATCCAGTTCTTCAAAAATATGGATGATGGCTTCCAGTTCAGAGAAAGAAAGTGTGCTGATAGCAGATTTAACGATCTGTACCTTACGTGTCTCTTCTGCATTCTCTTCATTTACAGAACGCATCATCTCCAGGCCTACAACTGTAGTACCATATTCACTTAAGATAATGTCATCGATATCATACTGGCTGTCTGATTTGTAAATAAATAATGTTCCCAGTCTCTCACCTGCAATGTCGATAGGTGTAATGATCGCCTGGTATTTTTTAACATTCTCTTCTGCAAATCCAAGAGTTGCCAGGTTTACATTTTCCTTTGTAGACAATACACTGAGCAGACGTTCATTCAACATTTTATCTACATAACCGCCCACCTGATCTTCGATCAGCTCCTCAATCTCATCCACCCCAGGCCAGATACTTACACCAAGTACTTTGCCCTTCTTGCTGATAACAAGGATATTGGATAACAAAATTTCACTTAACACTTTGCAGATGTCATTGAAAACAACTTTATGGGAATTGTTGTTATGCAATAGCTTGTTGATTTTTCTTGTTTTGTCCAACAACTGAACGCTCATGACTGAAACCCTCCTTATCTCTAATGTACGTTCCACAAATATGCTTTACTAATAATTGAATTTTAGCACAATTTTTGTCCAATAACAATAGTTTTTTGAAGATTTCATGTTTTTCCGAAAACAAGAAGAAAAAATTTATTTCTGCTCTTCCGCCGGTTTATCCATACGGTATCCGCAGGTTTCATTTGCACAGAGAAGCTTATTTCCCTTCTCTACCATATAAGAACCGCACTTCGGACACTTTTCAGTGGAAGGCTTCTGCCAGGACATAAAATCACAGTCCGGATTTGCCTCGCAGCCATAGTACAGACGACCTTTCTTGGTCTTCTTGCGCACTACTTCTTTTCCGCATTTAGGACAAGGTACACCAATCTTTTCCAGATATGGTTTTGTGTTTTTGCATTCCGGAAATCCGGGGCATGCAAGGAATTTTCCATGAGGACCGTATTTTACTACCATGTTGCGGCCACACAGATCACATACCTCATCTGTCACCTCATCTTCGATCTTTACAGACTCCAGTTCCTTCTGGGCAATATTTACTGCCTCATCCAGATCCGGATAGAAGTTACGGATAATAGTCTTCCATGCAACTGTACCATCTGCAACACGGTCTAACAGTGTTTCCATGTTTGCAGTAAAACTTAAGTCCACGATACTTGGGAAGGACTTTTTCATAATACGGTTTACGACCTCTCCCAGTTCTGTTACATAAAGGTTTTTATTTTCCTTTGCCACATAACGTCTTGCAATAATGGTAGTGATCGTAGGTGCATAGGTACTTGGACGTCCGATCCCAAGCTCTTCCATTGTCTTTACAAGATTCGCCTCTGTATAATGTGCCGGTGGCTGTGTAAAGTGCTGGCTTGGCTGAAGATCTGCCAGTTTTAACTCCATTCCGCTTTCAATGGCTCCGATCACCTGTTTTTTCTCTTCTTCATCATCAGAAGCTACATAAACAGACATGAAACCGTCAAAGGAAAGACGGGATGCAGAAGTTGTAAACATATGTTTTCCGGCACGGATCTTTACAGAAGTAGTCTCATATACAGCAGGAGCCATACGGCTGGCTGTAAAACGCTTCCAGATCAGCTGATACAGACGGAAAAGATCTCTTGGAAGAGACTCCTTTACCATAACCGGTGTCAGTGTAATGTCAGTAGGACGGATGGCTTCATGTGCATCCTGGATCTTTCCTGTATTCTTTGCAGAAGCTTCTCCTGCTGCTGCGTAATTTTCGCCATAATGTTCTTTCACAAAAGAACGTGCTGCTGCATCTGCCTCATCTGCTACACGGGTAGAATCTGTACGCAGATAGGTGATCAGACCGATGGTTCCATGACCCTTTACCTCAACACCTTCATACAGCTGCTGGGCAATACGCATGGTCTTCTGGGTAGATACCAAAGTTTAATGCCTTGGAAGCTTCCTGCTGTAAGGTACTGGTTGTAAATGGGATGGGCGCCTTTTTGATACGCTCTCCCTTCTTTACCTCGTCTGCCACATAGCTGACACCTTCCAAATCTTTTAAGATCACATCCAGTTCTTCTTTACTGTGGATCGCAGACTTGCTTCCCTTTGCGCCTTCCTCATTTGCCAGGCCGTAGTACTTGGCATCCAGAGGCTTTTTGCTTCCTGCTACATTTAACATAGCATCCAGATTCCAGTATTCCTCCGGGATAAATGCATTGATCTCATCTTCTCTGTCACAGATCATACGAAGGGCTACAGACTGGACACGGCCTGCACTTAAACCTCTTTTTACTTTTGCCCAGAGAAGCGGACTGATACGGTAACCAACCATACGGTCTAACATACGTCTGGTCTGCTGTGCATTGACCAGATTGATATCCAGATCTCTTGGAGACTTTAAAGACGCTTTTACAGCATTTTTGTGATTTCATTAAAACTGATACGATATACCTGTTTATTTTTAAGCTCATCCAGTTTCAGGGCTTTCATCAGATGCCAGGAGATTGCCTCTCCCTCACGGTCAGGGTCCGTTGCCAGATAGATCTTATCTGCCTTTTTACTTCTTTGCGAAGCTTTGCAAGCACATCTCCCTTTCCTCTGATCGTAATATATTTTGGTTCATAGTCGTGTTCCGGATCAAAGCCCAGCTGGCTCTTTGGAAGGTCTCTTACATGACCGCCGGATGCATCTACTTCATAATTGCTTCCCAAAATTTTTTATAGTCTTCACTTTTGCAGGTGACTCTACGATTACCAGATGATTCGCCATTGTAAACTCCTTATTCCTGTTCCTATATTTATGCGCCATATCCCCAATCATCAAATCCTCCCGGAAGCTTTCACGGAGTGTCCTATTAGACAGATATGCATCCGGAAACCGTGACAGTCCTTTAAAATAATCTTTTGTATAATAAAGTCCTGCTGTCCTCACAGCATATCCACCCAGTTCTAATTCCAAAAGTGCATCCATGGACTGACTTACTGACAATCCTGTCCTCAATGCTATTTCTATATGACGCGGTTCGAAATCCAAGCAACTATACACCATTTTTCTTTCTTTGCAAGTCCCTTCTGCTTTTTCAGAAAGCTTTTCTTTCTTTTACAAAATTCCCAGATTTTCCAGTACCGTTTCCGGCGAAAAAGGACCTGGGCCTTCTGAGATCAACTGATTACAGCCTGTACTTAAAGCGTCTGTGATCCGTCCCGAAGTGCATAGATCTCCTTCCCTGCTCTAAAACCTGCCTGGGCAGTAATAGGGATCCACTTTTTCTTTTGCTTCTATCACCAGAATAACATCTGACAATCCACTGATGATCCGGTTGCGAACAGGAAAGTTTCTGGGAACAGGAGGAGTTTTAAACTGTACTCTGAGATCAGTCCTCCATGAAAAGGAATGCTCTCATACAGTTCCATAGTTACTTCTGGGATAGCACTGATCTACACCACAGCCAAGGACTGCATAAGTCTTACCTCCCCAGCTAAAAGCACCCTCATGACCTGCGCCGTCAATTCCCAGTGCCATACCGCTGATGACCTGCACACCGAGCTGCCAGTTCCCGTCCCATATAGTCAGCAGTCTCTCTTCCATAGGCAGTACAGTTTCTGGCCCCGATCACAGCCGCTGTAGCCCTGTCCTCTGCGGGAAGTTCTCCTTTTATATAAAGCCCCATGGGATAGTCGTATACAGAATACAGTCTTTTAGGATAGTCTGCATCTAAAGGTGTAATAAAACGGATCCCCTTTTCACTTAGCCTGTAATATTCCTCTTCCAGTCTGGAAAATTCTCTTTTCCAGTTATCAAAACGATAGGCATTTTCTTCTTTTTTTAAAATTCTTTTTCCATAATTGTGTTCCTTCTATATAATATGCTTCTCTGAAACTGCCTGCCAGCTCTCCGATCCGACGTATCTGCAAAGCCCCTGCTTCCGGCAGATGACAAAGCCAGTACAAAGATACTTTTTCTAATGCTTCTGCCCCCATATCCGTTCCTCCAATGCACGATAGCCAAAGGCTTCTGATAAATGTTCTTTCTGTATCCATTCTTCTCCTGCTAGATCTGCAATGGTCCTGGCTGTTTTTAATACCCTGTGGTATCCTCTGGCACTTATCCCCCTTGCCTCATATACTTTTCTTGCAAACCGGCGCTCTGCTTCTTTTAACTGACAAAAACGCTGGATCTCCTTCTGGCCCATGCGGCTGTTGCTGTGGATATCCGTTCCCTGGAAGCGATAATTTTGTATCTTCACTGCCTTTTCCACCCGGCTGCGGATCGTAGCGGAGTCTTCATTTGCCATGGTCTGGTCTTCCAATTCCAAAAATGAAACCGGCGCTGCTTCCACACAGATATCAAAGCGTTCTAAGATCGGTCTTGAAAGCCGGTTTAAATAATTTTGTATCTGCATCGGTGTACAACTGCACCTGCTTCTGTCTGGAAAGAACCCGCAGGGACAGGGATTCATGGCTCCAAGGATCAGAAAGTCTGCCGGGAATTCGTAGCTTCCTGCTACACGGCTTACTGTAATACGGTGATCTTCCAAAGGTTCTCTTAAAGCCTCTATGGCCCCTTTGCTGAAATGAGGCAGTTCATCTAAAAACAGCACACCTCCGGAAGCAAGGGATAATTCCCCTGGTTTAGGCACTTTTCCGCCGCCTGTAAGGCCCTGGGGTGAAATCGTATGATGTGGACAGCGGAAAGGTCTTTGGGAAAGCAATGGCTGTCCCTTGGGAAGTAATCCGCAAAGACTGTAAATCTTTGATATTTCTATATTTTCTTCCCAGGAAAGAGCTGGCAGGATCGTAGGAATACGCTTTGCCACCATGGATTTTCCTGTTCCTGCGCTTCCGCACATCAAAAGCCCATGTCTTCCGGCTGCTGCTACTTCTGCAGCCCGGCGCAAAACACTCTGACCACATATTTCTTTAAAATCAAATAGATACTCTGGTTTAAAAGTCCGTCTGTTTATATTCCCAGATATTTCCAGATCCATATCTTCCCAGTTATCCTGTGATAAAACTTCCTGTAAATGACGAAGGGACTGTATCCCTATGATCTGTATCCCTTCTACCAGAGTTCCCTCTGATACATTCGCCACCGGTAAAAGGCACCGCCTAAATCCCATCTTTTTTGCAGCCGATACCAGGACCAGCACACCCCTTACAGGTTTGACACTGCCGTCTAATCCTAGCTCCCCGATCAGCAGGGCATCTTTTAGTTTTTCTGCTGATAACAGTTCAAACGCCCCTAAAACAGCGGCTGCAATAGGAAGATCAAAGACTGTTCCCTCCTTTCGTCTTCCGGCCTAGGTGACAGATTTACCGTTATTTTCTTTGCCGGAAGCTGAAAATCTGAATTTTTCAGCGCCGTCCTCACCCGTTCCTGAGCCTCTCTTACTTCCAGTGCCAGCTGCCCGGAAATAGAAAACCCAGGCAGTCCATTGGATACATCTGCTTCTACAGATACCAGAAATCCTTCCATTCCCGGATCCCGGCACTGCTTATCTGTGTAAACATGCGCAACGCTCCCTTCTTTTGTTTTTCGACAAATGGATACACTTTCCCTGCCCTTCCCTGTTTATTTTGGGATTAAAATAGAATTAGTAAAAGTAAAAATAATAGATACTTTAGAATAATTAAAGATACCAGACGTATATATCACCTGAGGGTGACATCACCAGTGTATCCAACAAAGAAGAAATTGCAAGCCTATTTTACGAACTGCAACAAATCTGCAACAAATTTATCACTGAAACTCCGTCATAAGATCCCTGAACCGTAAAGGCAGGTGATTTCTCTGGCAGTTTGGATTTTTCTCTTCAATAGCGATCGCTGTAAAAAGTCTTCCAAAGTTTGACCCAGTTTTCCTCTGTTCCTTCCCTTTGCAGGCGTTCCATCTCATCAGATGAAAGTTCAGCCAAAAGCCATTTTCTCCCTCTTTCATGTATTACTGCCTTTTTTCTTCCTATATCACAGATCAGCCAGTTTTCTTCTCCCAGCCGGTCTGCAAAATAAGGTGCGATCAGTTCTAACACATCATTTTTCGGCTGTATCTTTCCGGCAAGAAAGCCTCCTCCATCTGCGAAAACCGCAAAAATTCAATAAACTGATGTTTTTCATTATACACACTGCGACACAGCTTAAATATCTCATGGACTGCAGGGATCTGCAGCTGGTCTGCGGCCGATGCCCCCCGCAAAACAGCACTTTCAGATACGGTACATTTTATCCGCCCGCAAAACATCCTCGCTGAGACTACATATAACTGCTCCTGAATATGGGAATTCAATCGCTGACGTACTGTCTCCAATACCTTTTTCCCTTTTTCTTCTGATGGACTGCATTCCTGTATACAGCAAAAGCTCTACATTTTGCCCACTGTTTTATCTCCAGCCGCAGTTCATCCTGTGGTATCTTACTGATTCCCGCATCATAGATACCACTTAAGATCCCTGTATAACCAGGTTCGCACAAAAGATCGTCATGTTCGTTTCTCCTGTATTTTCTCATAACTGTCCAAAGGCAGCACTTCCCGCTGCTTCCTTTACCAGCTGATCCTTTAAAGAGAGTTTTCTCTTCTTCCAGATGCATATCATCAAACAGGGAAAGCTGCCTGTAGCTGTTCCTGTTTTCAATGTCCCATATCTTCCGTCTTTCATCTCCTATAAGGGCACTGGTTATATGATCTTCATCCAGGCTGCAGGAGACTTCCATTTTCCCGGAACAGGTGATAAAATAACGGGCTCTTTTAAAACCACACCGATCCGTTTTAAGCCATCAAAATCCAGTTTTCCCTGTTTCTGGCAGCAATGATCCGTCTGGCTGATTTTACGCCCACTCCCGGCACGCGAAGAAGCTGTTCATAAGAAGCTTTGTTTACTTCTACCGGGAACTCTTTCAGATTTTGCAGCGCCCAGTCGCATTTTGGATCCAGTAACAGGTTAAAATTCGGTTTCTTCTCGGAAAGAAGTTCCTCTGCCTTAAATCCGTAAAACGTAAAAGCCAGTCAGCCTGATAAAGCCTGTGCTCCCTCAAAGGGCGGTCCCCGGAAGAGACGGCAGATGGCTGTCTTCATTAACCGGAACATAGGCAGAATAAAAACACGCTTTAGTCCAAAATTGTGATAAAGGGCCTGTGTCACGGAAAGCATCTGAAAATCATTTTCCGGTGTAGCGCCTACGATCATCTGTGTACTCTGTCCTGCAGGCACAAAGGCTTTTGTCCCATAATGGCGCTCTTTTAATGCCAGTGCCGGACTGTCTGCTTTGCCAAAAGGCATAAGAAGATCTTTCCCTGTTAATTCAGGCTGTATCAGAGATGCTCCTCCTGCAAAACCAGCCCTGTCAGAAGGGAACATTTTCCTGTATCCCCTGTCATACCCTAACAGACGTCCGGACAAAGCAATCCCCTGCTGTACCTGACGCATAGGTGCAAAGTATCTTTTCCCTTGTTTTTCCAGGTGCCAGTTCTCTTAATCCTGCAGCTGTAGGCAGTTCAGATTGATACTCATACGGTCTGCCAGAAATCCGGTTTCTCTACCAGTTCCTGGAAGCTCCGGGAATGGATTTTACGTGGATATATCCATTAAAACAGTAAATATTGCGCAGCTTATAAAGGGTCTCATAGATCAGCTCCATGGTATGATCTGCAGTAGAAAGGATACCGGAACTTAAAACAGTCCTTCAATATAATTTCTTCTGTAAAATTCCATCGTCAGCTGGCAGACTTCATCTGGAGTAAATGCAGTACGCACTGTATCATTGGTACAGCGGTTTACACAGTATTTACAGTCATAAATACACTGATTGGTAAAAGGATCTTCAGCAGGGAAATACAGCGTCCGTCTGCTGCGAAACTGTGACAGATACCTGCCTCAGAAGAATTTCCCAGATGACCTTTCTTTCCACGGCGCTGTACACCACTGGATGTACATGCCACGTCATATTTTGCCGCATCTGTCAGTATTTTCAGTTTTTCCTGTATTGTAAGATTTTCCTGTATGATCAACTTCTCATCACCGCCCGAACATTTGTTTGTTTTCTTATTTTATCACATGGGTCAGAGAAATGCAATGGAAAACCGAACATTTGTTCCTGCTTTTAGGTAAAAATATAGCAGCACAGAAAAGTTTCTCTGTACTGCCATATAAAGTGCTACGATCTATGAATGCTTAAAACTAATCTCTGTAGCCGTTTGGATTCATACTCTGCCATCTCCAGGAATCTGCACACATTTCTTCAATTCCTTTTCTGCTACCCAGCCAAGTTCTTCCTTTGCCTTTGTACAGTCAGAATAGCAGGTAGCGATATCTCCGTCTCTGCGAGGCTGGATCTCATATTTTAAGGTCTTTCCGCAAGCCTTTTCATAGGCATGGAGTACATCTAAAACGCTGTATCCAACACCGGTTCCCAGGTTGTAGATGCTGACACCTTCTTTTGCTTCCAGCTTCTTCATGGCTTTACATGACCCTTTGCCAGGTCTACTACATGGATATAATCTCTTACACCGGTTCCGTCCGGAGTATCATAATCATTTCCGAATACATTCAAATGATCCAGTTTTCCAATGGCAACCTGTGCGATATAAGGTACCAGGTTGTTTGGAATACCCTTAGGATCTTCACCGATCAGTCCGCTTTCATGAGCGCCGATTGGGTTAAAGTAACGCAGCAGCATTACATTCCATTCAGGATCTGCTGTATGCAGGTCAGTAAGGATCTGCTCTAACATTCCCTTGGTGCGTCCGTAAGGATTGGTGATCTCTCCCTTCGGGCACTTTTCTGTGATCGGGATCTCTGCCGGATCACCGTAAACAGTTGCAGAAGAACTGAATACAATATTTTTAACTCCGTGTTTTCTCATTTCATCACAGAGGATCAAAGTTCCGGTAATATTGTTGTTATAATATTCAAGAGGTTTATGTACAGATTCCCCAACTGCCTTTAAGCCTGCAAAATGGATCACTGCCTCGATCTCTTCTTTATCAAAAATTTCTTTTACTTTTGGCTGGTCTAAAGATCAACTTCATAGAATTTCAGTTTCTTTCCTGTGATCTGTTCTACTCTGTCCACTGCCTTTTGCTGGAGTTATAAAGATTATCTGCTACTACTACATCATATCCTGCATTTAACAACTCCACACAGGTATGACTGCCTATATATCCGGCACCTCCGGTTACTAAAATAGCCATCGTATTATCCTCCTCGTTTCTTATCTCTTTCTTCCCAGGAACAAATTTTGTCCTTTTGTAATAGTATAGCCTGAAACCTCAATAATAACAATGCATATTTTTCTCTTTTTATGTGTTTTATTGGATTTTTTCAAATTCTTCCCTCAATTTCCCAATTGCCTTTTTTTCGATCCGGCTTACATAGGACCTGGAAATGCCTAAAACTCCTGCTACTTCCCGCTGGGTGTGCTCTTTTCCCTTAAACAGTCCATAGCGCATGGAGATGACCTGTTTTTCATTTTCCGTAAGTTTCTGGTCAAAGGCCTGATACAGTTCTTTTATATCCTGATCCAGGATCAGCTGATCAATGGTCTTTGGATTTTCCATTTCGATCACATCCACCAGGCTGACTGTTTCCCCATCTTTATCTGTGCCGATCGGTTCAAATAAAGATACTTCTTTTGCCCGCTTTTTCCTGCCCGAAGGAGCATGAGAATCTCATTTTCCACACATCTGGCCGCATAAGTAGCCAGTCTGGAACCTTTATCTACATCAAATGTATTTACTGCCTTGATCAGTCCGATGGTTCCCGCAGAAAGGAGATCTTCTGTATCATAGTCCTGACATTGATATTTTTACCACATGAGCCACCAGGCGCATGTTATGTTCGATCAGCATATTTCTGGCGGTCTGGTCGCCTTCTTTGCAGCGTTTCAGGTACAGCTTTTCTTCTCCGTGGGATAGTGGTTTCGGAAAAGTCTTCAAAAAGCCACCCCGCATGTTCTTACTAACATATTATGCGAAGGCGGCTTGCCCGGTGCTATTTTTCTATTCATCCTCATCTGGTCCAAATAGGCTTTGACACATGGGCATTCATACCGGCTGCAAGACTGTTCTGCACATCATCGGAGAAAGCATTGGCAATCATTGCAATGATCGGTATGGTACGTCCCAGCAGATTTTACTCCTGCGGATCGCTTTTGTAGCTTCATAACCGTTCATATGAGGCATCTGGATATCCATAAGGATCGCATCATATTCACCTGGTCTTACATTTTCAATGAACACCAGTCCAAAGCGGTTGCTTCCAAGCCACAGGTTGTCCATAAGATCCGGTTTTTGGAACATGATCTCACTGTCAATGTAAAAATTGTCATGAACAGCCTGGATCCCATACGTATCTCATCTATCTCATTCTTCAGCTGCGTTATTTTCTTCTCCTAATGTAAACAAAGGCTCGTATTTGCGGCTGTCTATGCTGTGGTTATAAGCCATGGCCTCGTAGTCTAAAACCTGTTTTCTATGAGGATTTTCCTCATTCTCTGTTTCTGCCCAGGACTGATAATTTCCCTCATTATCATAAAATCCCAGGAAATGAAGGACCGGATAAGTCTCAGACAATTCTAACAGAAAACGGTTATAGGGTGTCATATCAAGACCTGCCAGTTTTAATACATAAGAAGACAGATACACTGCCCCCAGCTTTCCCATATCTTCAGACGGCTGTTCATAATTGGTCCAGATAATAAATGGAGTCTCATACCACATCAACCTGTCTTTTACCGGCACCTCATAACTTGGCGTGCCGTATACTTCATCAAAGAACTCATCTTCCACACTTGGCTGGTGATCACCGAACATAACAATCATAGTCGGTTCATCGCTGTGACTGAAATAATCCAGTAAATAGGCAAATGCATCATCGGAACGCTTTACTAGAGACAGATACTGATCTGCTTTTGGATACTTCCCTTCCATATCTCCCGTCAGCCATACTGTCTGGTCAAACTCATCAAACGTTCCCTCATAACCACCGTGATTTTGCATGGTAACATTAAATAAGAACAGTTTTTCCTGTGGATCCTTTTTCTCTTCTACTACCTGGATCAGCTTTTCAAAATCTGCCTGATCACTGGTATAGTAACGCAGCTGTTCGCTGCCCTCATAATAATCACCATCTAAAAACTCATCAAATCCCATATTGGTATAACAGGTATTTCTGTTCCAGTTTTCTCCCGGATATGGATGCATGGCTACTGTACGGTATCCCTGATCCTTCACTGTACTTACCATAGTCCATGCATCTGGTTTTACATTAAACTGATAAGCAATGGAGTTAGACGGAAGCATAGCAACAGAATCCCCCGTTAAAAACTCGAATTCAGAATTGCTGGTCATAGAACCAAACACAGGCATACAAAGACTGCCCTTTACTGTATTTTCTGTCAGGCTGTTGATAAAAGGAAAATATTCCTGGTTTGTGGAAAAATCTCCAACCACCCGCAGGTCAGAAAGGCTTTCATTCATAATACAGATCAGATTTACAGGCTGCACCGTCTCTTCCCCGGCTCCCGTTTTCTGTGTGCCTTCGGCCTTTGTTTCCTTTTCCTGCTCTTCTTTCTCCGTTAATTCTTTATAAATGGCTTCCAGTTTTCCATGGCTGTATTCTACAGGAGGTTTTTTCACCACATACTGAAGGGACATAGCCGTAGATAAAATATAACCGCAGGAGTCATAGGTGTCGTTGACCGCCCACATATTGATCCCCATCTGATGGGCAGGAACTACACTGTGAAAGAAGCCAAATACAAAAGCTGCTGCTGTTCCTATACAGGTGCCGCCAAAGACCAGCCGTTTTTTGAGGCCTTTTACGTGGACCGGGAAGAACCAGAGGATCATATTGGCTCCGATCACAGCTTTGGCTGCCTGTATCATCTGCTTTGTAGCATCAAATTCATAATTTCCCGACACAGTCATGGCAGTGCGAACTGCCAGCACATCCCAGATCATGATCGGCCGGTCACGAAAATCTACTACAAAGGTTTCCGCAAAAGAAAGGATCAGCAGAGCAATGGACACGACCGGCACAGATATCCTTGTGGTTCCTGTAATACCGGTAAGTACAAGGTACAATACATAAGCCCAGCATATATTCAAAGCCGCCATAAAAATGGAAATATTTTCCAGATTTCCCGTTACATACTCAAATAGATAATAAGATAAACAGGGAACAAGAAAAAGACACAGATAGCCTGTGCCTTTTATCATATATTTACATAGTTTCCAGATGATATTTTCTTTTTTTACGGTTTCTTCTTTTGTGGTTGTACTCTCTGCAGTTGTATTCTCTGAATTTCTTGTCTCTTCTGCCACCGGCGTCTATCCTTCTCTTCCTGTATCGCCACTTATCTGGGATATCATTTCTCGCATACTTTTTTGCATACTATTAAAAATTTTAACACAGTTTGTAACCACTTTCAAGAATCAATCTGAACGGATCTGTCCAATCCTATTACAACCGGGTACTATATGGCAAAGCTGCTACAGGCGTATCACATACTTGCCTGTGATAATGCGTCTGTAGAAAATGATCGTCAGGACCGTTGCTGCGATCCATCCAAAAGGCCATGCCATCCAGATGCCTGTACTTCCAAAATACTGTGTCAAAAGCAATGCTACCAGGATACGCAGGATCAGATCCGGTACTGTAGCCATTACAAAATAATGCATGGCCCCTGCCCCGCGGATAATGCCGTCTGTCATTAACTTAATAGATATCATAAAATACATAGGACTTACAATATGTAAAAATTTCTGTCCTGCATTGATGGCATCGATACTGGAGTCATTTAAAAACAGCCCCATCATCTGTCTGCTGGCAAAGAAATAAAGGACTATAAAAGGAAGGGAAGCAATTACTGATAAACGGATACCGGTACGAAATCCCAAAGGCAGCCGTTCTTTCTTTCCTGCTCCCAGGTTCTGGGCCGTATAGCTGGAAAGACAGCTTCCAAGAGCCATAAATGAATTGATAGCAAAAGTATTTAACTTGATAGCACCGGAATAACCTGCGATCACCGCGGAACCATAGCGGTTTACGATCTCCTGGACAAACATATTTCCAATGGATAAAACGCTTTGCTGCATAATGCTTGGAATGGCAATGGCAGCGATCTGGGCTAACAGTACAAGGTCCAGCCACTGAAAAGTTCCCTCACAGTTTATCTTTTTCAGGCGCATTGCCAGAAATGTAAGTGCTAAAATAGCAGAAATACCCTGGGCAATAAAAGTAGCCCAGGCAACACCTGCTACCCCCAGTCCTACACAGGCTACAAAATAATAATCCAGGATGATATTTCCCACAGATGAACCGATCAGGAAATACAGGGGTGTTTTTGAGTCTCCCAATGCTGTGAAAATACCGGTACATACATTATACAGAAGTAAAAATGTGATGCCGTAAACATAAATCTTTAAGTATAACTGTCCGTCTGCAAAGATATTTTCCGGTGTGTGGACAGCCCTCATCATACTGCCGCAGAAGAAATAGCCGATGAGTGTGAGGAAAAAGCTCATAAAAGCGCAGGCAACAAAAGCCGTACTTACCGCGGATTTCATCCTTGCCATATCCTTAGCGCCAAAAAGCCTGGAAACCACAACAGAGGCTCCCAGGTTGGTCCCTACGGCAAACGCCATAAATATAACTGTAATGGGATAAGACGCCCCGACTGCAGCCAGGGCGTCCTCTCCTGCAAAGCGGCCGGCAATACAGCTGTCCGCAATATTATAGATCTGCTGAAACATTACGCTGACTAACATAGGCAGCAGAAAGCGCCATAAAATTTTATCCGGATGCTCTCTGGTAAGATCTTTCATCATAAGTATTCGTCCCCCTTGATCTCAGCCAGGGGTATTTCTGCCTGTGGTCAGTTTCTGATCATCCTGATCAAAGCAGTTTCTAGTGATGGAACAGACGGATACCGGTAAATGCCATTACCATGCCGTACTGGTTGCAGGTATCAATAACCTGATCATCTCTTACAGAGCCGCCTGGCTGTGCCACATATTTTACACCGCTTTTATGTGCTCTGTCAATGTTATCTCCAAATGGGAAGAAGGCATCAGAACCTAAAGCTACGTCTGTAAGACCGTCTAACCATGCTCTCTTTTCTTCTCTTGTAAATACTTCCGGTTTTTCCTTAAAGATCTTCTCCCATCTTCCGTCAGCCAGAACATCCATATAATCTTCACCAATGTATAAGTCAATGGCATTGTCACGGTCTGCTCTGCGGATGCCGTCAATAAATGGCAGGTTTAATACCTTTGGGTTCTGACGTAAATACCAGTTATCTGCCTTGCTGCCTGCCAGTCTGGTACAATGTACTCTGGACTGCTGTCCTGCACCGATACCAATAGCCTGTCCACCCTTTACAAAGCATACGGAGTTGGACTGGGTGTATTTTAAAGTGATCAGGGAAATTACCAGATCCATAGCTGCTTCTTCGGTCAGATCCTTATTTTCTGTAACAATATTTTTAAGCATTTCTTTGTCGATCTTTAAATTATTATGGCCCTGCTCAAATACAACACCAAATACCTGCTTACGCTCTAATTCTTCCGGTACATAGTCAGGATCGATCTGGATCACATTGTAGTTGCCATTCTTCTTGGATTTTAAGATCTCCAGTGCTTCCGGTTCATATCCGGGAGCGATCACGCCATCGGAAACCTCACGCTTGATCAGCTTTGCAGTAGCAACGTCACACACATCCGATAATGAGATAAAATCTCCAAAAGAAGACATACGGTCTGCTCCTCTGGCTCTTGCATAGGCACTTGCCAGCGGGGAAAGTTCTCCCTGATCGTCTACCCAGTAGATCTTGCGTAAAACATCGTCAAGTGGCAGACCTACTGCTGCACCTGCAGGTGATACATGTTTAAAAGAAGTTGCTGCCGCAAGTCCGGTTGCTTCTTTTAATTCTTTTACCAGCTGCCAGCCGTTTAATGCGTCTAAGAAGTTGATATAGCCTGGGCGGCCGCTTAAAACGGTGACTGGCAGGTCTTTATTGTCATTCATGAAGATCTTTGCAGGTTTCTGATTTGGATTGCATCCGTATTTTAATTCCAGTTCTTTCATGTGAAATTCTCCTTTTTATACCAAATGTATTTTCAAAGTCTTTTTTGCAGGTTCTTTCTAAATCTACTGATCTGTATTGAGCTTTACTTATTCTTGTTTACAATACGGGACTCCCATTTTCCGGTTTCAATATCAATAAAACGGACAAACAGAGATACCTTATTGTCCTCGTTTAAACTGTTCCATACCTTATCTGTAAATTCATCAATATTGCCCTCGATCTCTACAGGCTTTGGCTCACCTTCAAAACTTGGAAGGGGATTGCCGTCGTGCATATAAGTATGGATGAAATGGCCCATTCCAGGAACCGGATTCTCATATGCGAAGGTAAAACGCAGGCAGGAGTCAGGATTTCCCTGGTTGCTCTTTAAAATGGACATGGCATAGCTGTATTTCTGATTTTCCACATGGAGAACGCCGGAAATACGTGGTGTGTAGTTTGGTGCATCCGGTTCAAATTCACGGCTGCGCAGGGACTGCTCAAAGGTAAGCTGATGATCCATTCCCTCATAAATGGTATCCGTCTGGTCACCGTTTGTAACAATGGTCTTATTTCCCAGTACACGCACCGGAGCGTAGATGATCAGGCTTGGATCCTCTAACTTTGCAGGATCAAATGCCTGGGTGCGGATCCCGTTTCCATCTTCTACAAATACACGGTTGCGGCTGTTGGAGCTGCGTCCCATGATAAAATAAGCGGTAACTGCTGTCTTGCCGTCCCTGCTTTCGCCAATGACAATTCCACGGCCCGGGTATGCATTCTCTTTTAATTCCTGTTCCAGATTTTTCATATACATGGTATGATCCTCCTGATTTCTATAAGGTGTAAGGTGTATGTATTCCCGCCAAAGCAGGAAACAGATCAGCTATAGCATTCAAACCGCCCACCTGCACACGAATAACCTATTTCGTGCCCAGGCGGACGGCTCTCACTTCCTGCGTGCTCCCTGTGGTTGATCCACTTTCCGCCAGTCACACGCTGTGCTTTCTAACTGTTTTTAATATATATGGTTTTACTAATAATGCAAGTGCTTTTAGAAGTTTTACTTATTAGTTTTTCTTATAATTTATTCATTGCGGATCGCAGCTAAGGGGCTTAATTTCATAGCACGCATAGCAGGCATGAAACCGGCTGCCATTCCCACAAAAATAGCAAAGCCTATAGCTGCAAATGCCAGCCATAAAGGGATCCTGGATAAATTTCCGCTCATCCCCATCATATCAGACATGCTTACAAAACGGTTGACGATAATGGACACACCATAGCTTAACAGTGCTCCCAGCACGCCGCCCATAAAACCGATGAAACCGGACTCGATCAAAAACATACTGCGGATATTTCCCATATCACAGCCTAAAACCTTCATAACACCGATCTCTTTGGTCCTCTCATAAATGGACATCATCATGGTGTTTGCAATACCGATAGCTGCTACAAACAGAGACACAGCTCCAATGCCCCCAAGAACTGCCTGTACCATATTGGACTGCTGTCTGGAGCTTTCCAGCCAGTCCATCTGGCTGTTGACCTGATAGCCCTTATCTGCCAGGATCTTCTGCACCTGGGCCACATGTTCCATATCATCTACAAAGACTTCTGCACTGTTGTATACAATATAATTTAATGGCTTTCCTTTTTTATTCGTAGGCTGTCCCGGGATCACGGTTCCCTTTTTAAAAGCCTTTTTCAGCTGTTCTTTTAAGCCGTCAATATCTGTATATACAGACCAGGAATAATTATTCCAGTCATCGATGCCGCCTGCGATCAGTCCTGTTACAGGGATCATATATTTCTTCGGCGGTTTCACACTGTTTCCATCATCTCCCGTGCCGCCTCCCTGGCTTTGATAATAAGCATCCATATCAAAAACCACAAAGATCGGCTTTCCCATAAGATCCACATCCGGCAGTTCTCCCGTATCCCAGTAGCCTTTTCCTGTTTTCGCGTTGGTAAAACGCTGGAGAACACCATTTCCAAAGACCATTCCCATTTCACCGGGTGCCGGGATACGGCCTTCTCCTAAATTCAGCTGCTTTAAATAGGACTGGCTGACACCGGTAAGGCTGATATACTGAGCCTCATAAGCCCCTGGCGCATCAGCACATTCATTTCAGGACCGGAGATACACCTGTTACATAGGGATCCTGGAAAACTCATCAATCACATCATCCGTAATATAAGATGGCTCACTGCTTTTAGATGAGGATGAAGAGCCGGAACCTCCCAGGATCCTTACAGAGTTTCCATTATCATTTGCATACACCTCTACGGTAGTCAGACTGCCCCAGGAAGCGATCTGTTCCATGGTCATCTCATTTAAACCAATTCCCAGGGAAACCATGACTACGATCGAAGCCGTTCCTATAATAACACCTAAAACTGTAAGAAATGTCCTTAATTTTCGTCTGCGCAGGTTATTGACGCTCATCATCAGAAGATCAGGAAATCTCATTTTCATCATCCTTTTGCTGTTTTGCTTCTTTGCGCTTTTTGATGAACTTCACTGCAAATACGATTGCTGCAATGACAGCCACAAAAGCCACACCGCCTCCCGCTAAAAGAAGCTTATTGTTTGCCCCGGAAGCAGGCTGTCCGGAAACATCCATATCTTCCGGCACATCCATATTCCAGTCTTCCTGGACCTCTTCCTCTACCAGAAGAGTCAGCTCTTTTTCCACCGGCTCTGCAGGCTGTCCATTTTCATCTTCATAGTTGATGATCACATGGACTGTACCATCATCTGCCGTTGCGGCGATACCGGAAAGCATGGTATCTACATTTCCTGTTTCACCTGGTTTGATATTTCCTACATAATAATCGGTCGGTTTAATGGAGTCAGCTTCAAAATTGACAGTCACATTATAAAGGACTACTTTTCCTGTATTGTTAATGCCGAACATAACATTGGACTCAGAACCTACGGTCATGGAGTCAGGCATTACATCCATATTGCTGGTGCTCAGTCTTGCATACTGCTTTACCGGGATATCCACGATAATGCTCTCTTCTGCGTTCTTAAATTCCGGGCTGTCATATTTTTCTTTTACTGTAATGCCATAGGAACGCTGGTCAACACCTGCTTTGGCTGTAAAACGGGCCCGGACCTCTGTACTTTCTCCTGGTGCCAGGGAATTGACTACTTTGGAAGCAGTTCCGCTTTCTGTGGTAAATACAGCGCTGTCAGAAACCTTTTCTGACTCCAGATTAAATAAAATATTGCTGGCAGGTACTGCAGAGGAGGCATTTTTCATGCTTAAAATAAGGTCGAATTCTTCTCCTGCATACACATCCGCCGGTTCTGTGCGGTAGCTGTCTACGATCACACGGGCTTTGGTACGGTCATTGGCATCAAAGTCACGGAGATCATCTTCTTTGTCCTTGGATACCACATGGACGAAAAATGTATTTTCTTCTGTGTGAAGATCACCTTCAGAACTTAAGCGGAAAGTAATGGTAAATTTAATAGGATAATACCCGGTATAAGAGTCTTTTCGGATAGCCATGCTGTAGTGGGCAGAAACGCTTTCTCCCGGCTGGATCCGGTCGTAGGTGCGGTCATAGTTGCCATCGTTGATTTCAAAGGGGAACTTGGTATTATCTTCCGATAAGCCCATGGATATAGTGATATCCTGGGCGGTAGTTTCACGCTTGTTGCGGAAATTTACATCAAAATCAAGGACATTGGGATAAACACCTCTTGGAGTAGACTGGTTTTCGCCTACTACAAAATAATTTCCCTCTTTTTTGTCTTCTTCATCATCTGCTGAGGAAGAAGCACTGGTGGAGATCCAGATATTAATGTAATCTACATCGGAACCGCCATCCCACTCCAACTGGATGGGAATGCTGTAATAGCCCTGTCCTGCGTCACGGCGTACTCTGGCAGAAAGGGAAACACTTTTTACATTTCCTGCCTTAATATTTCCCACATGTTTGGCAGTAAATGTAGTCTCCATGATCTCAAACGGATAATAGTCAATGGTATAATCATTTTCTCCGCTGCTTTCGATCTGCTGGAAATCACTGGTCTCAAGAAGACTGACACGCAGGTTGTTCATATCCTCATCTGTAGCACGGATGCGGAAAGGGATGCTCATGGATTTACCAATATTTCCCTTTGGTGCCTTTGTGGTGAATATGTAATCATTGCTGCTGGCATTGGTGTTATACCCCAGCTTAAAATCACCGGCATAGGCACTCAGGCAGCTGGCGGCAGCAAATACCCATATAAAGGCTAAAAGCGCCATTTTTTTCCATACACAGTTTCTCATTCTCACTCTCTCCTCTGACCCACTTCTATATTTACGATCTTGCCGTCTACGATCCGTATCCGGCGGTCCGCATAGGAAGCCAGGTTATTGTCATGTGTGACCATAACAAGGGTCTGATTTTGCTCCCTTACAATTTTTTGCATCAACTGCAATACTTCCATGGTTGTTTTTGAGTCCAGGTTTCCTGTAGGCTCGTCCGCAAAGATGATCTGAGGCTTTACCACTAAGGCTCTGGCAATCCCCACTCTCTGCTGCTGTCCACCGGACATCTGGTTTGGCATATGCTTTTCCTGTTTGTCTACTCCTACTAATTCCATGTACTCTCTTGCTTTTTTCAGCCGTTCTTTCTTTGGGACACCTCGAAATGCCAGGGGAAGTGCCACATTTTCTATGGCATTCATGGTATTTAAAAGGTTGTAGGACTGAAAGATAAAACCTACCTTCTCCCGCCTGAAAGCTACCAGCTGTTTCTCTGTCAATTTTTCTATATGTACATTTCCAATAAGGATCTCACCTTTGGTGGGCTTTTCCAGTCCTGCAAGCATATTTAAAAGGGTAGATTTACCGGAACCTGAGGTTCCTACGATAGCTACAAATTCACCTTTTGGGATCTCAAAACTGACTCCGTTTAATGCCCGGACTTTGGTTTCGCCTACGCGGTATATCTTATAGAGGTCTTTTACGCGGATGACCGCAGACGGCTCTTTTGGGGGTTCTGTGTTCACGAAAGAAAAGACTCCTTTCTGCGGCAGCAGGCGGAACCTTCGCAGCCGCTTGTTTTTCTCCTTTGCTCATCACATTATACCATAGTATCCCCGTTCAGGCTCTCTGTTTTTCCTTGAAAGTTCCTTAAATATTTCTTACTCTGTAATTGCCCGGGTACTGCACCATATGCGCAGGGACAATTTCATAAAATTTTACATTTTTCCATAATTGTGCTTGACTTCCTAGGAGTTTTGTGTAAGAATATGTCGAGGCACAAAATCAGTGCCATTCTGGCTAAGATCAGCTGTCGCACTGGTTCAGTGCTGAAGTATTTCCCAAAATCATGTAATTGAATATAAAAGGCAAAGGAGAATCACATGAGACACTTATTGAATCCCTTAGACTTCTCTGTGGAGGAGATTGATGATCTTCTGGCGCTGGCAAGGGACATTGAAAGCAACCTTCCAAAATATGCCCATGTCTGCGACGGCAAGAAACTGGCTACATTATTTTATGAGCCAAGTACCCGTACACGTTTAAGCTTTGAAGCTGCTATGTTAAACCTTGGCGGTAATGTTTTAGGTTTTTCATCTGCTAATTCCAGTTCTGCATCAAAGGGCGAAAGCGTTGCTGATACCATTCGCATGATTTCCTGCTATGCAGATATCTGCGCTATGCGTCATCCAAAAGAAGGTGCTGCTTATGTAGCTGCACAGAAGGCACGTATTCCTGTTATCAACGCAGGTGACGGCGGACATCAGCATCCAACACAGACTCTGACCGACCTTATGACCATCCGTTCCTTAAAGGGTCGTCTGGACAACTTAACCATTGGCCTGTGCGGCGACTTAAAGTTTGGCCGTACTGTTCACTCCCTGATCAACGCTATGGTACGTTATCCGGGTGTAAAATTTGTTCTCATCTCCCCGCCTGAACTTCGTATCCCTGACAGCATCCGTGAGGACGTTCTGATCGCTAACAACATTCCATTTGAAGAGATCGGAAGCCTGGATGATTCCATCGGTACTCTGGATATCCTGTACATGACCCGTGTACAGAAAGAGCGTTTCTTCAACGAAGAAGATTACATCCGCTTAAAAGACTGCTATATCTTAGATAAGAAGAGAATGGCAATGGCAAAGGATGATATGTTTGTTCTCCATCCACTTCCAAGAGTAAACGAGATCTCTGTAGAAGTAGATGACGACCCGAGAGCTGCTTACTTCAGACAGGCACAGTACGGCGTATACGTTCGTATGGCTCTGATCATGACATTACTGGAGGTAGAAAAGCCATGTTAAATATCAGCGGATTAAAAGAAGGAATCGTACTTGACCATATTGAGGCTGGAAAGAGCCTTGATATCTACTACCACTTAGGTCTTGACAAATTAGACTGTCAGGTAGCTATCATCAAGAATGCACGAAGCAATAAAATGGGCCGCAAGGACATCATCAAGATCGAAGGCGGACTGGATAAGGTTGATCTGGATATCTTAGGATACATTGATCATACTATCACTGTTAATATCATCAAGGATGACCACATTGCAGAAAAGAAAGCATTAAAGCTTCCTAAGAAGATCACCAATGTGATCCACTGCAAAAATCCTCGCTGCATTACCTCTATTGAGCAGGAACTGCCTCATATCTTCTATCTCAGCGATGAGAAGACAGAGACATACCGCTGCCAGTACTGTGAAGAAAAGTACAGCGATTTCAAATAAGGTATATAATTGCCCCCACCTGTCGGTGGGGGATTTTTTATGTCACCCAGCCGTTGACGCGCGTGACTCTGTTTTATTATACAAAAAGGACCAGACACATTTATCCCTTTTATCAGGATAAAACGTCTGGTCTTTTTTACATATCTTCTCTCTTATTTCATTTCCTTATTTATGCTCTGGCACGATCTCGATCCAGTATCCGTCCGGGTCTGTGATGAAATAAATGCCCATAGCCGGATTTTCGTAGCAGATGCAGCCCATTTCTTCATGCTTTTTGTGGATGCCTTCGTAGTCATCTACATGAAAAGCCAGGTGGAACTCGCATTCACCCAGGTTATAAGGCTCTGTACGGTCTTTTAACCAGGTCAGTTCCAGTGTAAAGTCGGAAACTCCATCTCCTAAATAAACCAGCTTAAAAGAGCCGTCAGAAGCGTCCTTTTCCCTTACCGGTTCTAACCCTAATGCTTCTTTATAAAAAGCAAGGCTCTTATTAAGATCCAATACATTAAAATTAAAGTGATTAAACTTGATCATTGAACATACACCTTTCTGTATTTATAAGTATATCCCCTGTAAATGCAGGGGATATACTTGTAATGTCATCTTATTATTTATTCTTCTTTGGAACCATAGCTTCCATACCGCCCATGTAAGGTCTTAATACCTCTGGGATACGTACAGAACCGTCAGCCTGCAGGTTGTTCTCTAAGAATGCGATCAGCATACGTGGAGGAGCAACTACGGTGTTGTTTAAGGTGTGAGCCAAATACTTGGAACCATCTTCACCCTGAACACGGATCTTTAAGCGGCGTGCCTGAGCATCACCTAAGTTGGAGCAGCTTCCTACTTCAAAGTACTTCTTCTGTCTTGGAGACCATGCTTCTACGTCGCAGGACTTAACCTTTAAGTCAGCTAAGTCACCGGAGCAGCACTCTAAGGTTCTTACCGGGATATCCATGGAACGGAACAGATCTACGGTGTTCTGCCACAGTTTGTCATACCACATTTTGCTTTCTTCCGGTTTGCAGACAACGATCATTTCCTGTTTCTCGAACTGATGGATACGGTAAACACCACGCTCCTCAATTCCGTGAGCACCTTTCTCCTTACGGAAGCATGGAGAATAGCTGGTCAGTGTCAGAGGCAGCTGTGTTTCCGGAGTAATGGTATCGATAAACTTACCGATCATGGAGTGCTCGCTGGTACCGATCAGATACAGGTCTTCGCCTTCGATCTTGTACATCATAGCATCCATCTCAGCGAAACTCATAACGCCTGGTTACAACGTTGCTGCGGATCATGAAAGGCGGTACGCAGTAAGTAAATCCTCGGTTGATCATGAAATCTCTTGCATATGCGATCACTGCGGAGTGCAGTCTTGCGATATCGCCCATTAAGTAGTAGAAACCGTTTCCTGCTACTCTTCTTGCTGCATCTAAGTCGATACCGTTGAAGCTTTCCATAATATCTGTATGATATGGGATCTCAAAATCAGGTACTACAGGCTCACCGAAACGCTCAATTTCTACGTTCTGGCTGTCATCTTTACCGATCGGTACGCTTGGATCGATGATGTTAGGAATGGTCATCATGATCTTTAAGATCTTCTCGGAAAGTTCTGCTTCTTTTGCTTCTAATTCAGTCAGTCTTGCAGAGTTAGCGCTAACCTGCTTCTTAACTTCTTCTGCTTCTTCCTTCTTGCCCTGTCCCATAAGAGCACCGATCTGCTTGGACAATTTATTTCTGCTTGCTCTTAAATCATCTGCTTCCTTCTGGGTGGTGCGGTTCTCTGCATCTAATGCAATAACCTCATCTACCAGCGGCAACTTGCTGTCCTGGAATTTATTCTTAATGTTCTGCTTTACGATGTCTGGATTTTCTCTGACAAACTTTAAATCTAACATGATGCTCCTCCTGGATCTTCATTTCCTTATTATATAGCGATCGTTTATATGGAATATATTCCATTCTTCGCCAACTGTTATTGAGTATATAACATTTTGTCACGATTGAAAAGACCTTTTTTACGTTTAAAAGCATTGAAAAGCTCTATTTTCCCTTATAACGCACCAGCTGCCCCATCAGTTCTTCAAAACAGACTCCATTTTCAACAGGGATCTGAAGTTCCTCGGAACGGCGGATACAATCCTTTACAAAGTCTGCTGCAAGGGCAACCCCTTCTGTCAGGCTTCCGCCCCTGACGCACACACCTGCCACAACAGAAGAAAATACATCCCCTGTGCCAGGACGTTCTGTACCGATCTTTTTACGGCGGATGTAAGTCATTGCTTTTCCTTTTTCAGCCACTGCATTGACCAGATACTGTCCTTCTCTCATACCGGTGATCACAACACCACAAGGTCCCATAGCAAGAAGTTCTTTCGCAAGTTCTTCTATCTCTTTCCGGGTCCAGCCTTCTTTTTTATAAGGACGGTCTGTTAAAATACAGGCTTCTGTAAGATTTGGCGTTAAAACATCTGCCATTTCTGCCAGTTCCTTCATTTTCCGGCACATGGCTTCTGTATAGGTAGCATAGGCTTCCCCGTGATCTCCCATGATCGGGTCTACGATCACCTTTGTTTCCGGTCCCTTAAATTCCGTGATCATGTTTTTGACGATCTGGATCTGACGTTCAGAGCCTAAAAAGCCGGAGACAATGCCGTCAAAAGATAATCCCAGTTCTTTCCATTTTTCAACATAAGGTTCCATTTTATCCGTATAATCATCAAAGAAATAAACCGGAAAACCTGTGTGATTGGACAGCACAGAGGTAGGTACCGGACAGCACTGGATCTTCAGTGCCGCTAAAACAGGCAGAGCCGCTGTAATAGAACAGCGGCCGTAACCTGAAAGATCATTGATCATTGCGATTTTTTTCTGGTGGTATTGTGTCATTGTATACTCCTGGATCTTATATATCCCAGTATCACCAGGATATATTTATTTTAATTTTTCAAACAATCCGGAACGGATCAGAGCCGTTCTTACCGGCATATAGATCACAACAGATGCAATGGTAGATGTAACTGCGTTAATAGAAGTTGCTGCTACATTCCATGCAAGTGTCAGCTCTGCTGCAGGTTTTCCCATGATCCATAATTTGTAGTAATAACCTACTAACGGATCAAAGATCACATTAAATAACAGGCCGCTGACTGCTGCTGCAATCGCAAATGTTAATACTTTCCTGCTGTCTTTTGTTTCGTTGATATGTCCGATGTGATGTGCTACCAGACCGGTGATCAGACCGATGCAAAGCTTTAAGATAAAGGTCTTTGGTGCATAAAACACATACTTAGGATCAAAAAGATCGCCGATGGTCATACCAATGGCGCCGCCTAAACCACCGTAAAAACCGCCTAAAAGCAATGCGCCTAAAACGCAGACTGCATTTCCCAGATGGATGGAAGTTGCATCTCCGCCTGGAAGATAGATCTTAAACTGTAAAAATGTAAATACGACATAAGATAATGCCGCAAAAAGTCCGGTAAGAGCGATCTTATAAACTTTATTGCTCTTTGCCTCTGGTTTTTCCTGTACTGCCTGTGCTGTATTCATAACTTTCCTCCTCAGACCGGTTTTCTGTTAAAAATTTATCCGGTCATTTCATTAGAAGGTATACTAGCACTTTGCTGGATTGGGTTAAATATCCAGTTTGCATATTTTAAACCAGTCCAGTTTATAACAGCTTATCAGTCATGAGACTCCACGGTGATCAATACACCATCTGAAAAAGTGATCGTTCCTTCCTCTTCCACCAACTCATTACTGATACAGAGGCTGGTGCCTATGGAGATATCCCGGTCCGTTAATGGATATTTAAAGCCTCTTAACGTGATCCCCTTTACTTCTTCTGTAAGGGGCAGGAAAGAGATATACTTTCCCCAGGTCTCTCCCTTTCGGAAGGTATGCTCCCCGTCGATCAGATACAGACGGTTCTGGGAGTCTACGATCTCTGCATAAGTACCTTTTTGCAAGCACGGAAACAGCAGATGGATATTTCCGATCATATGATCTAACCTTCCTCCTGTAGCTCCTAATAACGTAATATGGCTGCAGTTCATGGCAAGAGCCCGCTTAATGGCAAGTTCTGTGTCTGTATCATCCTTTTCCGGCTGATGTACTTCCCATACGATGTGTTCCATTTTCCGGTAATAGGCCAGTATCTCCGGGTGGACCGTATCAAAATCCCCTACGATCACATCCGGGATGATATCCAGCTCTTTTGCAGCCTCCAGACCACCGTCTACGGCCACTACCTTTTCAAATTTATGCTCTTTTAAAAAAGAACCGGCGAAAGCAAGGGAAAGCTTCCCGCCGGTTAAGATCAGACAACGTTTCATTTCTCGTATTCCTTAAAGATCTCATTAAATTCTTTTACTCTTGCTGCCGGTTCAGAACCAAATACAGCAGAACCTGCTACAAATACATTGGCACCTGCTTCCAGTACCTCTCTTACGTTAGCTGCGCTGACGCCGCCATCTACCTGGATATCGGTATTAAGGCCTTTTGCATCACACATAGCACGTACCTGTTTTACTTTTTCCAATGTATATGGGATAAATTTCTGACCGCCAAAACCTGGGTTTACAGTCATGATCAAAACCATATCCACCTGTCCTAAGATACATTCCAGAACAGATACAGGAGTTGCAGGATTTAAAGCAACGCCTGCCTTGCAGCCTGCTTCTTTGATCTGGTTTACAACGCGGTCCAAATGGGTACATGCTTCTGCGTGTACAGTAATGATGTCTGCGCCTGCTTTTTTAATATCTTCTACATAGCGTCCCGGCTCTTCCACCATCATATGAACATCAAAAGTCATATTGGTAACTTTTCTTAAGCTTTTAAGGACAGGCATTCCAAAAGAAATACTTGGGACAAAGGCTCCATCCATTACATCCAGGTGCAGATAAGGTGCTCCTGCTTCTTCGATCTCATGGACCTGTTCTCCCAGTCTGGTAAAATCTGCCGCCAGTAATGACGGTGCTACTTTGTACTCCATTGTTAATATCTCCTTTTCTGTTTCAGTTCTTCATACATCAGGCGGTAATTGTCGTAGCGGCTTTTGCTGATCTTTCCCTCTGCCACTGCGTCTTTTACGCCGCATACTTTTTCTCCTATATGGACACAGCCTAAAAACTTGCAGTCATCTTCATACTGGGCAAATTCCGGAAAATAATCCTTTAACTCATTTGCCTCTATATCCGGTGTGAACATGGAGCTGAAGCCCGGTGTGTCCATCATATAAGTATCTTTTTCCACAAAAAACAGCTGTGAATGGCGGGTGGTATGTTTTCCACGCTCGATCTTGCGGCTGATATCTCCTGTTTCCATATCCGCTTCCGGCTGGATCCGGTTGGTAAGAGAAGATTTTCCCACGCCCGAAGGACCTGCTAATACAGTGGTCTTTCCGCGAAGAAGGCTTCTCACCTGCTCAATACCGGTTTCTTCCCTGGCACTGATAAAATATACAGGATAACCTGCAGCCTCATAAATACTGCGGTACTGGTCCATCAGTGCCTCATCTCCCAGATCCTGCTTATTAAAACACAGTTTTACCGGGATATCTTCCATGGACATCATGACCAGAAACCGGTCCAGTAAATTTAAGTTCGGTGCCGGATGGGTCAGCGCAAACAGGACTAATGCCTGATCTACATTGGCTGCTGCCGGACGGATCAGCTCATTCTTTCTTGGAAGGATCTCATCAATATTTCCTTCCATTGTCTCTTCATCCAGCACGGAAAACTCCACATCATCCCCTACCAGAGGTTTGATCTTACGGTTTCTGAATACACCTTTTGCCTTGCACTGGTATACTTTATTTTCACCGTTATTTACGTAATAAAATCCTGCAATTCCCTTGATTATCTTTCCTGTCATTATCTTTCTCCTCGCAATTTTTACCTTAAATGTTCTCTTAGAGTCTTTCTGTGCCTGATTTTGTGAGAAGATTTTTTGTCAGTTGTGCCCAAATTTCTGAGGCGTACGCGGTGCGTACGTTGATGAAATTCGGGTGCGACTGGCGGAAAATCGGCCGCAAAAGCAGGTGCATGAAAAACTCCGAGAGGACATTACCCTAACCTACCGGGAAGAAAGAGACCGGATAAGAGGCGATCACTGCATCCTTCTCTACATCTACCACTTCTACAGTACCATTTTCCACACCATATGCCCCACGGATCCTTGGGAATACAATGGGAATATCCTGGGAACCTACCACCAGTCTCGGACTGATCAGAGGGGTATAAACTTCTGTCCCGCTTGCGTCCTTCTGCTTTAACCGGATAGAAATTTTTACACTGCTTGTCTGGGAAGCAGGTCCGATATAATTGCTTAAAGAGCAGGTGGTATCAATGGAACCAATGTAATAATGGTTCTCTTCTGCCTGTGCCTGGGTGCTTCCCTCTTCTTCCATTTTATTGATCACATAATCAACCGTGGAAGAAGACTCAAGAACTGTTCCAGGAAGGGCAGACTGGGTCAGAACTGTACCTTCCGGCTTTCCTGCATCATAATCATAGGTCACAGTACCTGTTTTTAAGCCAGCTGCCTTTAAAAGGGCATCTGCAGTTACTTCATCTTTGCCTAATAATCTTGGCACCTGGCCCTGGGCTGTTTTTGGACCTGTGCTGACTACCAGTTCTACTGTATCACCCACTTTGGCCTGTTCCGGGCTGTAGCGGATGACCTTTCCTGTATCAACGCCATCATTTGACTCTTCTTTTAAGGTTACTTTTAATTCTTTCTCTATAAGAAGCTTCTGGGCATCTTCACCGGAAAGCTGTTCCAATCCCAAAGATGTAAGATCTACCTTGTCGCTGCCCTTGCTGATGGTCACGCCTACGGTGCTCCACTTCTCAACCACTTCGCCTTCTGCAACATCCTGGCGCATTACCTGGTCCGGTTTGTAATTATCAGAATAATCTTCTGCTTCCACACTCATCACCAGGTTGTATTCTTTTAATTTTGCTTCTGCCATATCCTTTGGAAGTCCCAGGACATTTGGCATATAAGTCTGGTCATCTGCCAGGGAAACATTGATACTTTCTGTTGGTTCTTCGCTGGTGACCACTTCTGTTTCCTTGTTCTGATCTGTCTTGGACCAGAAAAGCCCGGTCAGTCTGGAAAATACAAAAATGACCACAACTGCCACTAAAATAGCCGCCACAATTCCCATGACCATAATGATCCGTTCAAACTGGGTACTTACATCTTTTTCCTTTTTCTTTACAGTTCTCTTTTTGTGAGTAGGCTGTTCTGGCTGAGATTTTTCCTCATATTCATCTTCATCCGAAAAATCCTCAGGTTCTTCTGTTTCATCTTCTTCCGGTTCCACTTCCTGCACTGCTGCTTCTTCCACGCGGCTTCTGCGCCGTCCCTGGATCTGCGCCAGTTCTTCCCTGGAAATAGGCCGGGTTATGGACGGATCATTTTCCTCATCTGTCTCCAGTCCGGATCCATAAATATCATAATCCGGATCTACCATTACATGACGAAGATCTGTGATCACATCCCCAATAGAAGGATAACGTCTATCCGGCTTTTTCTGGGTGCATTTTAAAATGATCTCCTCTAAACCGCGGCTTACCATTGGATTTAACTGGGAAGGAGGTGTAACTGCCTCCTCTAAGTGAGCAAGAGCAACAGCAACTGTATTGTCTCCTTCAAATGGTACTCTGCCGGTGACCATTTCATAAAGAGTGATGCCAAAGGAATAAATATCACTTCGCTCATCACAGTATCCGCCTCTTGCCTGCTCCGGCGAAATATAATGGACAGAACCTACCGCTGTCGCATTCATCGTCTGGCTGGATACAGCCCTTGCAATGCCAAAGTCTGCTACCTTGACCGTTCCATCTTTTGAAATGATCATATTCTGAGGCTTGATATCACGATGGATGATATGCTGCTCATGTGCAGCGGCAATTCCCTGTGCCACCTGGATGGCAATACCAATGGCTTCTTTATTTTCAAGAAAACCTTTCTTTTCGATATAGTTCTTTAAGGTAATACCCTCGATCAGCTCCATAACGATATAATGAAGGTCACCTTCGTCCACTACATCATAAACATTAACAATATTGGGATGGGACAGCCTGGCTGCTGCCTGTGCTTCCATTTTAAATTTACTGACAAAATTTTCATCAGAGGCAAACTCTTCTTTTAACACTTTAATGGCCACCAGGCGGTCTAAGGTATGACATTTTGCCTTATAAACCACAGACATACCACCGGAACCGATCCGTCCCAATATCTCATAACGGTCCTGAAGATAGGTTCCAGGATTTAACATGATCCCATCCCTCCTTCCTCAGGTTTTACCAGTACAACTGCTATGTTATCTGTTCCCCCTCTTTCATTGGCCTCAGCGATGAGACGCTGCGCTTTTTCTTTTAAAGACCCTTCAGAAAGGATAATGGAACATAGGGTATCGTTGTCTACCATATTGCTCAGTCCATCGGAACACAGAAGGATATAATCCCCCTGTTCTAATTCTTCCTCAAAGAAATCAGGCACAATATCAGGACGGATGCCTGCTGCCCGGGTAATAATGTTCTTTTTCCGGTTGTAATCCGCGCTTCCTCTCTGCATCATTCCCATTGCCACCATTTCTTCTACATAAGAATGATCCCGGGTGATCTGGCGGATAGAGCCGTCATGGATCAGATATAAACGGCTGTCTCCTATATTGGCTGCATACAGAACACCGTCTTCGATCACAGCAGCCACTAAGGTGCATCCCATTCCCTGAAATTCTTCTCTCTCTAAAGACATCTCGTAAAGGGCTTTATTGACTGTTTTTATCCCCTCTTTTATCTGGGTAACACAGGGACCGTCATGGCGGTGGGTTAAGTATACCACCAGGTTTTCCACCATGAAACGGGAAGCATAATCCCCCGCCTTATGACCGCCCATTCCATCTGCTACCAGGAAAAGATCCGGCAGGGAGCCTACTTTTTCAGGGGAAGCGTAGATATAATCCTGATTCATGGAACGAACTCTTCCTGTGTCTGTCAGTGCATATGCTTCCATATCAGATCTCTCCTTCCTCCAGATAGCTCTTTCTTAACTGGCCGCAGGCACCGCCGATATCACGGCCCATTTCCCTGCGCACCGTTGCGTTAATGCCATGTTTTTCCAGATAATTTTTAAACTGCTCAATTGCCTTCCGGTCAGATTGAACATAATCACGTTCCTTGATCGGATTGACCGGGATCAGATTTACATGACCATGCTGGTCTTTGATCAGCTCTGTAAGAGCCTTGGCCTCTTCCAGGTTGTCATTTACCCCTTTTACAAGACTGTATTCAAAGGTAAGTCTTCTTCCTGTTTTTTCAAAATAATAATGGCAGGCTTCCAGTACATCCTTTAATTTAAAACTGTTTGCGATGGGCATTAATGTCTTTCGCACTTCGTCATTTGGGGCATGTAAGGACAGTGCCAGTGTGACCTGAAGGCCTTCCTCTGCAAATTTTTTAATTCCAGGAACAATGCCACAGGTTGAGATCGTTAAGTTTCTCTGGCTGATATTTAAGCCCTTCTCATTTGAGATCAGGCGGATAAAGCGGACTACATTATCATAATTATCCATCGGTTCTCCGGAACCCATGACTACGATATTGGACACCCGCTCTCCTGTAATGGTCTGGATACGGTAGATCTGGTCCAGCATCTCAGAAGGACGTAAATTTCGCTCCATGCCATCCAGAGTAGATGCACAGAAGCGGCAGCCCATACGACAGCCCACCTGGGAAGAAATACATACAGAATTCCCGTGGTGATACTGCATCCACACGCTTTCGATCACATTGCCATCTTCTAATCGGAACAGGTATTTTCTGGTACCGTCAATAGCTGAAATGCGCTCTCCTGCTACCTGTAAAGCGGTAAGACTGTAATTTTCCTTCAGTTTCTGACGCAGGTCCTTGGACAGTGTGCTCATATCATCAAAGCTTTCTGCCAGCTTTACATGTAGCCAGTCATAAAGCTGCTTTGCCCTGAAAGATTTCTCTCCCAGGGCTGTCATCTCTGCTGTCACTTCTTCCAGTGTCATGGACTTTATATCTTTTTTACCTTTTGTATCGATCAGGTCTAACATATATTTCAATACTCCTTATAATGTACGCTTGAAAACACTGATGAAAAAGCCGTCAAAGTCTTCAAAAGGAGAAATGCCTGGAAGGATCTGGATCTGACCATTTTTAAGGTCTGCTCCCGGATATGTGTTCTCTTTCAAGCCCGCAAATGCTTCTCCCTTTAATGGAAAGGCTTCTGTCAGGTCTTCCGGCTTAAAAGGAAGATTTTCTGTGATCCAACGGGCATTTTCTGCATTTTCCTCTTTATTGATGGTACAGGTGCTGTAGATCAGACGACCGCCTGGTTTTACGTATTTCCATACAACAGAAAGGATCTCTCTTTGCAGCTTTGCCAGTTCTTTTAAGTTTTCTTCTGTGGTGTGATATTTAATATCCGGCTTTCTTCCAATAATTCCCAGACCGGAGCAGGGCAGATCCGCAATCACAAGATCCGCTTTATTTTCACTTGCAGGATCAAATTCTGTTGCATCCCACTGAACAGCCTTTACATTGACTGTCCCCATACGGCTGGCATTTTCTTCAATAAGAGCCACCTTCTGGTATGTAAGATCCCTTGCTTCCACACAGCCGGTCCCCTGTAATTTATCTGCTATATGAAGGCTTTTTCCACCAGGAGCTGCACATACATCCATAACATAGCTGTCTTTTCGGCGCAGCCAGTTCTCCTACTAAAGCAGAGCTGATATCCTGCACCTGGATCCAGCCTTTCTGAAAAGCTTCCAGGCTTTCTAAATAGTCATAATCAGATAATGCAAGCATCGCCTCAAAACCTTCTACCGGTTTTGCTGTAGCCTGCTGTGCCTTCAGGGAAGCCAGGATCTCTTCTTTGGAAGCCAGATTAAAATTACAGCGCACCCATACAGGGCGTTCCTTTAAGAAAGATTCTGCAATCTTTTCTGCATTTTCCTTTCCCCAGTCTTTTTCCCACATGGAATACATCCACTGCGGAAGGCTGTAACGTAAATACGGACTGGAAAGATCCAGATCTTCCTTATTTCTTGCAATGGTACGCAAAACTCCGTTTACAAAGCCTTTCAGCCCCTGAAAATGGTGGTGTATGGCCAGTTTGACTGCTTCATTGCAAACAGCACTGTCTGGTACACGGTCCATGTAAAGGAGGTAGACGCTCATCCGCAGGATATTACGGATGAGCGGTTTCATTTTTCTGTTTTTTTTTGAATAACTGTTTATGATATAGTCGATCTGAAGCAGATATTCCAGAGTTCCTTCTGTCACCCTGGTGATAAATGCCCGGTCTGGTTTTTCCAGATACTGGTATTTGCTTAAAGCCTGATTTAACACCAGATGGACGAAATTGCCCTTATCCAGTACCTCTGTCAGGACACCCAGTACAATCTCCCGGTTTCCAGGCCTCTGTCTATGGCTTTTGCCATATCATGTTCCCCTTTCTAGTCATTTCTGCGTCTGTTTCCAAACAGGAGCATAAGTCTTAAAGCTGCAGCAGGGATGCTGCGGCTGCGGCAACATACGTCAGTGCCGCTGCATTTAATACCTGTCTGGTCTGTCCTACTTCCGGCCCTCTAAAATACCGATGGAGTCAAGGAGCGCTACTGCTCTGTGAGAAGCATTGTACTCTACAGGCAGTGTAACGATCTGGAACAGAACAGCCAGTGAAAACATAAGGATGCCAAGATTGATCAGTCCGGTTCCTCCTAATACGATACCAAGGATGATCAGGAGCCATGAGATCTGGGAACCGAAATTAGCTACCGGAACTAAGGCTGCACGCAGTCTTAAGGGCACATAATCTCTTGCATCCTGAATAGCATGGCCACACTCATGGGCTGCCACACCAATAGCTGCAATAGAGGTAGAACCATAAACCGTATCAGACAGGTTGACGGTCTTGCTTCTTGGGTCATAATGGTCCGTCAGTCTTCCTGATACATGGCGCACCGTCACATCATAAATTCCCTGGGACTGTAAAATCCGCTGTGCTGCCTGGGCACCGGTCATGCCGCAGCGGCTGGCTACGGAAGAATAACGGCCATAGGTAGCATTTAACTTTGCAGATGCTCCCATAGAAAGGAGCACACCGATGATGATCAGGACATAAGTTGGGTCAAAATAATACATAGGCATGTAGCCGTACATAAGATCACTCTCTTTCTATTCCATACAGTAATGGTTGTGTTTCCCACAACAGGATCTTTACTCCTGGTGTCCCAGGATCTCTCCCGGTGTAATAGTAAAGCCACGCAGCAGTGCATCTGCTGCCATACGTTCTTTCCTTCTAACTGAAGTTCATTGATCTTTAAAATTCCCTCTCCTGCTGCGACTGTAAATCCATGTTTGTCAGCCTGAAGGACCTGTCCGGAACTGCATCTGTAGGAACTGCTTCCTCTAATACATCCGCATCCCAGATTTTAAAGTCTTTCCATTATAAAAGTATAAGCACTTGGCATGGATTTAAGCCGCGGATCAGACGCTCAATGGCTGTGGCTGACATGGTCCAGTTGATATCGCCTAAAGTCTTTGTAAGCATCTTTGCATAGCTGGTGCCTGACTCGCCCTGAGGAGTTCTTGTAATAGTTCCCTTTTCCAGTTTTCAAGGGTAGACAGAATCAATGGACCGCCTGCTTCACTTAACTTCTCAAATAAGCTGCCGCTTGTTTCCTTTGGATCTAAGGGGATCACCTTTGTCTCTAAGATGTCACCTGTATCCAGGCCAACATCCATCATCATGGTCGTAACACCGGTCTCTTTTTCGCCGTCGATCACAGCCCACTGGATCGGTGCTGCACCACGGTATTTTGGAAGTAAGGATGCATGGATGTTTACACAGCCATATTTTGGCAGATCCAGGATCTCTTTGGATAAGATCTGACCAAAAGCGATAACAACAATGGCATCTGGTGCTTCTTTCTTTAATACTTCTACAAATTCCGGTGTTTTTACCTTTACAGGCTGGTATACCGGAATGCCATATTCTAAAGCCTGGATCTTAACCGGAGTCATCTGGACATCTTTTCCTCTGCCCTTTGGCTTATCCGGCTGTGTCACAACAGCTGTTACCTGATGCCCCGCTTCAACTAATGCTCTTAATGCCGGAACGGAAAAATCCGGCGTTCCCATAAATACAATACGCATGTATATTTCTCAGTCCTTTCAAAATCGGCGTTTACTCTTCTGTGATCGTTTCTTCACTTTCAGTTTCTGTATCCATCAGTTCGCCCTCTACCAGTTCAGTATAAAGCTGACCGTCTAAATGGGCACATTCATGGCAGATGGCTCTTGCAAGTAAGCCTTCGCCTTCTACTTCGATCTCATCCATGTTCTCATCTAACGCTCTTACTACTACATGGTTTGGTCTTGTAACAACGCCTGTTTTTCCAGGAACGCTTAAGCAGCCTTCATAACCGGTCTGCTCCCCGTCCTGCTCAATAATTTCCGGGTTGATCAGTACATACTGATATCCGTCTTCTACATCAATTACTACAATTCTTTTTAAAATACCTACCTGTGGTGCGGCAAGACCTACACCGTTTGCCTCATACATTGTCTCGAACATATCTTCGATCAGTTCTTTTGTACGGTCGGTCATCTCTTTCACCTAGGTTTACATTTCTTATTTAAAATTTCATCCCCAATAACGCGGATCTGACGAACTGCCATTTTTATCTCTCCTTTAAATATCGTAATTAAGTGAGGTCAGACTGGAAAACAACACTTTCAAGCCCTTGCGCTTCTTTTAAGCATTGTTCCGCCATTTTCCTGATGTGTATCAGTATATCATAGTTTTCCTGCTTTATATATAAAATTTTTCTATAAATATCATTAACTTTGAACACCGGAGCATTTACAGGGCCTATAAACTGGATCGTTCCATCCTTTGACAGATCCTCATTTTGCCCGATCCACTGCTTCAGACACTCTTCCAATAACGCTGCCGCCTGTTCTAATCGTCCCTCATTTTATCTGCGATCTGGATGGTTAAAAGCCCTACTGCTGGCGGATATCCAAGAAGTTTCCTGAAATTCATCTCCTGGGTATAAAAGGCTTCATAGTCCTGGGCCGCAGCTGTCTGGATGCTGTAATGATCCGGCTGGTAGGTCTGGATCACCACATTTCCAGCTGCATTTCCACGTCCTGCTCTTCCTGCTGCCTGAGTCAGAAGATCAAAAGTCTCCTCACTGCAGCGGTAATCACTGGCATAGAGGAAAGATCCGCTGCCAGAGCACCTACCAAAGTGACTTTTGGAAAATCGTGGCCTTTGACGATCATCTGGGTGCCAATGAGGATATCTGCTTCTCCTCTTGCAAAAGCAGATAAGATCTGCTGATGACCGCCCTTTAGAAGTAGTATCAGGTCCATGCGCAGGATCCGGGCTTTTGGAAACATCTTCGTGCCATCTCTTCTATTTTCTGGGTTCCCGTACCAAAGGGGCAATATATGGGGAGCCACAGGAAGGGCATGTTTTCGGCTGGCGGATAGTATAACCGCAGTAATGGCACATCATCCGGCCGTCTTTGTGATAGGTCAGCGTCACATCACAGTGAGGACATTTTACCGCTTCCCCACAGGATCGGCAGGACACAAAAGTTGCATAGCCCCGTCTGTTGATAAATAACATGGCCTGCTCTTTCCAGACGGTCTTCTAACAGTTCTTTTAATCTTGCGCTGAAAATAGACCGGTTGCCCGCTTTTAATTCTTCCCGCAGGTCGGCGATCTCCACCGTAGGCAGAACAGCATCTGCTTTGGCACGTCTGGTCAGCTTATAAAGGTCATATTCCCTCTTACTGCTCTGGTATAGGTTTCCAAAGAAGGCGTTGCAGAGCCAAGGACCAGCATGGCTCCTTCCATTTCTCCCCGTTTTCTTGCCACTTCCCTGGCGTCATATCTGGGAGAAAGCTCACTTTATAGGAATTTTCATGTTCCTCATCAATGATCAACATTCCCAATCGTTCAAAGGGCACAAAAGAGCGGATCTTGGACCTATGATAATATCAATATCCCCGGTTCTGGCCCGTTCATACTGGTCAAAGCGCTCTCCTGCGGACATCCGGGAATTTAGTACAGATACCCGGTCCCCGAAACGAAGATAAAACGCATGACTGTCTGCCAGGTAAGGGAGATCTCCGGGATCAGAAGGATGATCTGCTTTCCAGCCCGGATCACATGACTGATCAGTTCCATGTACACTTCTGTTTTCCGCTGCCTGTGATACCGTGGATAAGACATGGTTTTCGGTCCCCATTGTCATATTTTTCACAGATATTAGCTGCGATCCTTTGCTGATCCTTATTTAGAACAGGCGGTTTCCACTGGGCTTTAGAAGCGTCTGTTAAAAGGCGGCGCATTTCCTCTAAGGGATTGCGGTACTGGTTCACCACCTGGACTGCAAGAAGTCCCTCCTGTTCCAGTGGCCGGATGGCTGCCGCCGTCAGGTTCAGCTTATGAAGGGTATTTTCATAAGGAAGGTCCGGATTTTCTTTTAAAGCATATAATAGTCGCAGACGGGCCTTGTATTTTTCCGCTCTGCTGTCTGGATCGCAGCTTCCAGAGTCAGCGCATCCACCAGAAGATGGATCTTACGCTTAGGCGCTTCCCGCACCTTTTGCTTCACCGGAAGCACTGTTTTAATGCCTGGTTCATAGTAGAACCATACCGTTCCTTCATCCACCATGCCAGGTGGATCAGCTGGGACTGGGCGGTAATGCTTCCTTCTACTAGAGAGTCGATTTCTTTTATTTTCGATATGTCGTATTCCGTCTGGTTGGTCAACTCCACCACATAGCCTTTGCGTTTATGGCTGCCTGCGCCAAAGGAATATACACCTGCTGTCCCGCAGTGATCTGCCCTAAAAGGTGCTCCGGATGCGGTACTGGAAAGTCTTATCTACGCTTTCGTGGGATATGTCGATGATGATATTTGCATATTGATAGATGGTTGGCTGATATATTGTATCTGTTTTATTATCTGTATTATAATTCAAATTCTGTCACCTGATTTTAGGCTTTCTGCATTTTCTGGTTGTTTCCGTACCTTTTATTGTAACAGAAAATGAAGTTCATGACAACGCAAACAGCCTGAAGTTCATCGTTTTTCACGACTTTCTTCAGGCTGTCTTACTGGATCTTATACTTTTATACTTCTTATACTTCCTGGTATGTTTTATAATTCAGGTAATCTCTCTGCCTCTGCCAGATCCAGCAATTCTTCTGCTATCTGTTTTCTCTTTTCCCGGATAGCAGATCTTAATAAGATTTTCTGTCTTTTAAGTATCTGCGCTTTTGTAAGAGGGTAATTCTCCTCCTGACGGATCAGATACCTGTGTTTCCAGAACAATACCATTTTCTAAAATGACCTTCATAGAACATCCCCAATGAGCCGGATATACAGCCGAAAAGCTTCATCCGGCATCACCGTTACTTTTTCTATAAGGCATTGCATAGAAGGATCTTCTACTGTCTGATCTGAAAACTCGCTCATAGTCACTTTTCCAAAAGGAACGCTGCCGCTGTACAAAATGGAATGGAAAACTTTGCATCCATGGTATTTTGCGGATGTAAACAGCCATCACTGACTGCACATTGCTTATATCCCACTTCATAGGTCTTGATCTCAATCTCCCTGATAGCTTCTGTCAGCCTTTTTCTCTCTTCTTCTAAGGTCTTATGATCGTACTCTTTTCCAATTTTTCCAAAATACTGTCTCTTAATTTCAGACTGCAATCTATAGCACAATGGGCACTGCGGCAGCAGGATGGCTTCATATCCATATGAAGGATCTCCCAATCTGTACCAAGACCTTTACTGACTTTTGCTATATCACCAGTATCAGACATAGCCGCCAGTAAGCCGCCATCCTCTGCCTCCAAAATATGCTCCGGTCCGGTCATTCCGGCTTTTGCTAAAATGCTGCATCCAGACCATTTACAACCGCTCTGGCCGGGTGGAGCACTTTGCAGGTGCTTCCATCCCCAAAAGGCCCATCTGCCAAAACTCTGGGTTCCTGCCATCCCAAGAGCCGATACCAGCTCATCTGCATTCAGCCCCAGAAGCTTTCCGCAGGCAGCTGCGCAGCCAAAACCTCCGCAGGTAGCAGTGGCATGCCAGCCCTTTTTTCTGTGACTTGTTACTCCCAACGCCATACCGATCCGGCTGACGGTTTCATAGCCACATACCACTGCTGTGAGAAATTCTTTTCCAGAAGCATGGACATACCGGGCACAGCTCCATGCAGCCGGGATCAGGCTGGCGCTTCCATGTGTTTTGACGCCGGATGGACATCATCCAGTTCCAGAGTATGGGCCAGCATGGCATTTATATAAGCAGCTGTAGAAATATCCGTTTCTCCTTCGCTTCCCCAGATCTTACCGCCTGTTCCGTTATTTCTCTAAATAAGAAGCTTTTACTTTTTAACCAGCGGATCATCCACAGCTCCCAAAGCAGCGCTGATCAGATCCAGGACCCGGAAAGATACTGTGGTTTTACTTCTTCCGGCAGGTCATCCCAGCTAAGTTTTCTATAAACTCTGCCAGTTTACGCATCTCACTTTTCTCCATAAATGCTCCTTCTCTTCTTCCCTTACTCTTTGGATCTTTTGGGGTATCATCTTGCTTTTACTTCTTATTATTTTTCTTCCTTATAAAGTTGATCAGAGAACCTGCAAGAAGTACCTTCTTTCTGCTTCTGTTACATTTTTAAGTTCCAGTTCCATTGGTCTGGTGCTTCCATCTGTTCCGATCACCGTAGCTGTTACCTTTGTGGCTCCTTCTTCTACTGCTTTGCGGATGCCTGGAAGATATACATATTCTCCTGGTTCCAGAACAATTTCCTTATCCGGATTGGTAAATGGCAGAATGCCCCAGTTTACACAGTTGCTGCGGTAACGCTTGGTTGCATACTCAATACAGATATTGGCAAGTCCTCCCAAGAACCTTCTGGCAGCTGGCTGCATATTCTCTTGCAGAACCGTCACCTGGGCGTTTTGCATAAAGGACAGAGCCAATTCCTGTAGTCTTCATCAGCTTCTCTGTATCTGCTGTTACTCCTGCTGCTTTTAATACTTCATAAACTTCTGCCGTCTTTTTGCATCCCCGTTTCTTCTGGCTGTTTCATATTCCTGAATGGCTTTTGCATTTCCACATAGTGAGGATCCTTGCGGATCAGTGTAAATTCAGAGATCTTATATGGATTAGAACGATAGGATGCCGTTTCACCAGAAGGGATCAGTTCATCAGTAGTAGTTACTTCATCACGGATCACGCTGGCTACCTGAAGCAGTAAGTTGTCTGTAAGGGCAACCATCTTTGGCCAATCTTTAATGGAAGGACCATAAACGATCTCTGTCTCAGGCTTTGGATTTTTATAGCCGTTGTATACAATATTCTTATAAATATCACTGTTAAAATGATACTCTGGAGTGTAATATTCTACCGCATCTTCTGCGGAAGTCAGATAACCGCCGTTAAATGCGGTTGCTGCAATGGACTTGAGTCCATAAGCGCAACGGAAGCGATCTGGCCCGTTGCCGGATTGAGCCTTCACGGTTGGGGAAGTTTCTGGTACTGTGGCGGATGCAGAAATCATTATTTCCCGGAGCATCTGAAGCGCCAAAGCAAGGGCCGCAGAAAGCGGTCTTCACTCTTACGCCGTAAGTCATCAGGTCATTTAATACACCTGCTTTATTTAACTCATACATGATCGGCTGGGAAGCCGGGTAAATATTAAGCGGAATGTTCCCAAGCCTTTGTTTAATCTTTGCAATGGTATCTACTGCACAGATATTTTCAAAGGATCCTGCTGCACAGCCGGCAATAGCGCCCTGGTCAACCTTGATCTTTCCATCATGGATCTTGGAAAGCAGGTCTAAATGGATATCCGGGTTGTTCTCAAATACACGCTTTGCCTCTTCTTCTACCATAGACAGGTATTTTTCCGGCTCTGCGATCACATCTGCCAGAGGATATGCATTGCTTGGGTGGAACGGAAGGGCGATCATAGGAACAATGGTATCCAGATCGATCTCTACGATACCGTCATAAAGGGCTGCATTTCCCGGCACCATTTTCTTATAATCATCTGGACGGTTATGGATCTTAAAATACTCTTCTGTCTTTCATCGGTGGACCATAAAGAAGAAAGGCAGGCAGACTCTGTAGTCATGGTATCAATACCATTTCTGAAATCCATGGACAGGCTGCTTACACCAGGTCCCACAAATTCCAGGACTTTATTCTTAACGAAATTATTCTTGAATACTTTTCCGATGATGCTTAAGGCTACATCCATAGGTCCTACCCATGGCTTTGGAGCACCTGTTAAAAATACAGCGATCACTTCCGGATAATCGATCTCATAATACTTTCCAAGCATTGCCTTTGCCAGTTCCGGGCCGCCTTCACCGATGGATAAAGATCCCTGTGTTCCATAGCGGGTATGGGAGTCAGATACAATAGACATATCCCCGGACTTCACGATCATTTCACGCATATACTGGTGGATCACCGCTTCATGAGGCGGTACAAAATGCCTCCGGATTTTACAGGCTGACTCCGCATATTTATGTACATCGGTATTAATAGTGCCGCCTACTGCACAAAGGCAGTTATGGCAGTTGGTAAATACACAGGGCATTGGAAATTCCTTTAAACCGCTGGCATAAGCAGTCTGAAGGATACCTACATAAGTATTATCATATACCCCATGGAGTCAAACTGGATCTGTAAATGTTCCATATTATCAGAATGGTTATGCTTCTTTAACACCTGGTAAGTCAGTGTATTTTTAAATGCCTCTTCCTGTGAGACAGCTGCTGCTTCTTCTTTGATGCAATCCTCTTATTATCAATAATGATCTGTTTTCCGCTGTAAGGTGACCATACTCATTCTCCTTTCTTCTATAATTTATATGTATTAACATGTCCTGATCTGAAATTTTCCCACATCTTGTACTAACAGGTTTTCCATGCAATGCACACCGGACTTTCTGTAGCGATCTTCCTTCCTGTATCTTTCAACGTTCCATCTTTTAGGATCTCAAAACAGTAATGGTATCAGAAAGCTCATTTGCTGCCAAAGTCTGGTGCCTTCCGGGTTTAATGTAATAAATCTTGGCTGCTCCGCCTGTTTTGATATTCTGGATATAAGTCATATTTCCTGTTGCTTCATCCAGATGATAAACCGTAATGCTGTCATGTTTTCTGTTGGAAACATACAGTGTATGACCTTCCGGATGGATATCAATGGCACTTGCCCAGCCATCTCCTGCATAATCTTCCGGCAGACTGGTAAGAAGCTGTTTTAATGCCAGCTTACCTGTCTTTTCATCAAAATCATAAGCTGCTACGGTACTGTCTTTTCATTTACACAGTAACAGTATTTATTTCCCGGATGGAACACGCAGTGTCTTGGTTCCGCACCGGTACGGCCTTTCTGGATAAATGTTTCTTTCAGACTTCCCTGTTCTTCGTCAATGGCAAACACGGTCAGTTTCCCGACTCCTGCAGTCGCCCCGGAAGGGACCACCAGCCAGCGTCCGCTTCTGTCTTTCATGGTCTGGTGAGGATGGGAAATATAGCCGGGACCGCCATTTCCTGAAATAAATTCCAGGTCATAAAGTTTTCCCAAAGATCCATCTTCAAGGACTGGGATCACAGATACGCTTCCGTCTGGAGATTGGCTACATAAAGCCATCTTTCTTCTGGGTCTAATGTAAGATGCACCGGATTGGTCCCATATGTTTTACTGTATTAAGGTACTCTAAGGTACCATTTTCCCGGATCTTAAATGCGCTTACCTGGCAAAAATCTCCATGTATGCTGTACAGACGGTCCTGTGCTTTATTCAGACAGAGATAAGAAGGATTTACCTGACCTTCCAGGATCTGTACCAGCTCCCAGTTATCTCCATCAACCTTGTATACACTGATCCCTTTTCCTCTGGCTTTTCGCTCTTTTGTGGTACGGCAGCCAATATATGCAAATTTTTCCATTTTCATCTTTCCCTTCTGTATTATGTTTTCTTAAAATTTATCCAAGAAATTTAAGCAGTCCGGCTAAAGTCAAAACAAACACCAAAGCTACCATTCCAGCAGAAAGCATAAATAACTGTCCAAATAATTTCTGCTGTTCTTTCTCATCACAGCCAGATTCCTGGGTGTAACTTGCCATAATCAGGCTTCCGCCTGTAGACAGAGGACTGATACCTGCTACCGTAGCGCTGCATACGATGGCTACGATCATCTGCATAACAGAGGCACCGCCTACCTGTGCTGAAATATCCGGAACGGTTGGGATCAAGGTTGGGAATACAACTCCATTTGCACTGGAAAACCATGACATCAGACCGCCTGTAAATCCCATAAGCGGCGCTGCTGTAGTGGAATTCATAAAAGATGCAAGGATATCAGAAAGCAACTCAATACCGCCCATTGTCTGGGTAATGTTCATCAGTACGCTGACACCTGCGATCAGGATCAATACATTCCATGGGATCATCTTGATCGCTTTCTTCTCATCTGCAGTTCTAAGAAGGATAAGAACAAGTGATAAAGTAAAGCAGATCAGTCCTACATCATAAGAAAATCCAACTACCATAATCACCATGATCAGTAATGCCACCAGGCTGATGGTCTGTTCTTTTGTAAAATGTTCTTTCACAGCAGCAGCTTCACCGGCACTTCTTCTCAGTTTATAACCGCCTAAAACAATATAAGTAACAACTGCACAGGCAAAGTTGGCAATGGAAACTCCAATAAACATGTTCATTCCAACGCCTTCCATATTCATTTGTGCCAAAAGATCATTTACAATGATACCGGTCAGTGCAATAGGAGATGCTGTACCTCCTACTGCTCCAAGGATGGCCATTGCTCCCATAAGCACCGGGCTTGCATCCATCTGTACTGCCAGTGATACAGCAAACATAACGGTTACCGACTGTACGCTGATAGCACCAGGGCCTGCAGCGGAAAGGATAAAACTTACAAGATAAATAATAACCGGAACCAGGAATGTATTATTTCCGCAGAAGCTGATCAGCTTTTTGGAAACTTTTTCCAGTGTTCCGTTTTGCTGCAGCAAACTGAAAAATAACATGGTTCCCAACAATGTGCTAAACAGTTTATACGGAAAGCCGCCATAGATCTTTCCTGACGCCATTCCCCCTATAGTTCCCAGGATCAGTGCCAGTCCAAAACAGACAATACCTACATTCATCTTTCTTACAAATCCCAATATGATCGCGCCAACCAGACAGGCCAGTGCCAATACCTGTAATCCCATATGTAATTCCTCCTGAATGTTAAAACATTTCCCCAATTATCTTATTTTTATGAAGTTACTTCAGATCATTCTCTTATGTATACAAAGCCATCCATGATCCTTCTTGCTGTTCTTGTAACGCCGCCTTTTAACACCTTTTCTCCATCCATCTTAATATCTACATCCGTAATACCGCTGGAATGTCCCAGACGGATGATATCACCCTCTAATGGAGCTTTTAATGTTTCATAAACGATGGTTCCAGGGATCCTTGCAGCAGCACCTGTTCCTACAGCTACTGTCATAGGATATGCCTTATGCAGGGCACCTACGGAGATTGCTCTTACACACAGATCCATATCTTCGGCCTTTACTTGATTTTTGTCCATATCTGTGTAATCCTGAGGCGCTGATACAATGGATACCTTTGGTGCAGAAGTAGATTTCGTTCTGGCATCTTCCCATTTTTCCACAAACCCGCACTTAACAGCTGCCATTCCACGGATCCGTTCAATATGTTCCATAACATCTGCATTCTGGTTTAATTCCACCAGTTCCGTTCCTTTAATTCCCAGATCCGATGCCTTGATAAATACCATAGGATTGGAGCAGTCTAAAACCGTTACCTCTGCCGGACCATATCCCGGTACATCAAAAATCTCTTTTTTCTGTCCTGTGGGGAAGAGCTTTCCTGTTTTAGAACCTGCCGGATCTTCAAAATACATATCAATACGGGAACCTGTTCCAGGAACACCCTTGATCACTTCATCCCCATACACATCTGCATGGCCATCTTTTACACGTACATGTTCTTCAATGATCTTGTTGGTATTGGTATTTAAAATACGAACTACTGTGATTGGCTCTACAGCCGGAACCAGGCCCTCATCAATGGCAAATGGACCTACAGCAGATGAGATATTTCCGCAGTTGGCGCTTCCATCTACCCTTGGAATGATAATGTCTACCTGGCGGAATGTATAATTTACATCTACATCCGGGCGGTCGGATTTGGAAATAATGGCAACCTTACTTGTAGATGATACGGTTCCGCCCATTCCATCGATCTGTTTTACATCCGGGGTTCCCATGACTTTCATAAAAATGTCATCCCAGAGACTCTGATCTTCCGGCAGATCCTTCTCATGGAAAAATACGGCTTTGCTGGTACCGCCTCTCATGTAAACACAGGGATATTTCTTCATATACATAAAACAAGTCCTCCTTTATATTGATTTCTATACGTTTTTCTTTGTTTAACTGTATTATAGGCCTTGCTATCCATTCTGTAAAATTGTATAATTTCATTATATTACATTCCATTATGGAATGGTTTATGTTTATGGAAATTTGCCTGACAGGAGGTTGGTTTATTTATGGATGAACAGGATATTGAACTTTTAAAAACATTGATCGATACACAGAATATTACAAAGACAGCAAAGAAGCTTTATACCACCCAGTCTTCTCTCACCAAACGAATCCAGAAAATGGAGCAGGACCTGGGATGCCAGCTTTTTATCCGTTCCCGCAAAGGCATTCTCCCTACACCCGCTGCTGAGGGGATCTTCCCGGAAATTGAAAAGATCTCCCAGTCCATGGAACACATACGGGCCTATGCCCTTTCGCTCCAGGGGGAGATCTGCGGTTCTTTAAAGATCGGTGTTTCTGTTAATATTGCCCGGTATAAACTTCCAGCTGTACTGAAAACATTTATGAAAAAATATCCAAAAGTAGACATTTATGTGACTACAATGCAAAGTACCCAGTTATACCGTGCACTGGCTGATAATGAGATCTCTATTGCATTGGTCCGTGGCAATTTTAACTGGCAGGATGGGGATGTTATCCTTTCTAGAGAACCGGTATGTCTGGTACGAAATCAGGAAATGGCTGAACTCTCCTTAAAGGATATCCCTTATATCGGACGTCATACGGACTCTCCTTTTTACGGCCGCATTGAACAGTGGCAGGAAATGGGTGCGCCAACTGCCGCCCAGCTTTGGATCGATGATATTTCCAGCTGCCTGGAAATGGTGGAAAATGGTATTGGCTGGTCTATTTTGCCGGGATCTGTTTAAAAATTATAAAGGGCATCACGCCCTTTTCTTTCAGGACGGATCTCCTTTATACGTACTTCTCATATTTTATATATAAAGCCATTATTTTGAACTCCCTCAGGTGCGGGCCTTTATACAGACTGTGCTTGCTGAGGAATACTTTAATGCTTAAATACAGCACTATTTTCCCAGTACCTCTTTCCCCAGAGAATCAGCAGCAAGGATTGCATCGTAAAAGCTGATCTGCAGTTACATCTGCTACCATATTATGTATGGATTCGCCTTCTACACAGGCATGCTCTGCAATGACCTTTACCTGTTCCTTGGTTGTTACACAATTTCTTCCAGGTAACGTTTCCGGCAGAAATTGAACCTTTAAGCGGCGCAATATTGTCCATGCCATAAATTGCACTGTGTCCGCTAAAGCTGTCAGACCATTATCAGAAATGAAGATGGGCAACAGCCAGACCGCATTATCAGCGCCTACACAGACAGGTATACATTGGCTTCGATGATTAGCCAACGCTGGGTAACCACCTGATACAGGCATGTTTTGCAGCTGCGCCATACTCTTTTAAAGTCTCATAGCAAAGTTTGCACAGTGCCATTGCAGATCTTGTAATACCACCAAATTCAGGCTTGGCGCATCGGTACGCTGACATGCTCTTGCTTCAAAATAAGTTCAAGAGCATCACCCATACCTGCTACCAAAAATTTAACAGGCGATTTTGCGATCACATCACTGTCCACAATAACAGCTTCCGGGTTCTTTGGATAAAATAAATAGCTGTTAAATGTCTCATCATCATTGTAAATAACAGAAAGTCCTGTACATGGAGCATCTGTCGCAACGACTGTTGGGATAATTACCACCGGAAGTTTTTACATAATGAGCAGTAGCTTTTGCTGTATCAATGGCTGAACCACCGCCAACACCTACTACTACATTCAGTCTATTTTCGCGGACAATTTTCTCATCCGTTCAATCTCACCAACACTGGATACACCACCAAAAATCTCATACTGGCGGATATCTTCTGTTCCTTCAAAACTCTTCTCAATCTTATCATGGCACATTTTGTATCCACTTCTTGAACAGACAAACAAGAATTTGTTTCCAAGATCTTTCATTTCCTCATGGAATTTAAACAGAGAATCCTTTCCTGTACATATTTCTGCGGTGCACGCATCATTCTCAGTCTTGCCATAATAATTACCTCCTGTTTTCACATTATTTTGAGATTATTAGTTTGTTAATTTATTATCACATGCATATATTATACTACCAATACCCTAAAATGCCAAGAAATAATTTATATAGAACATGTACAAAATTTTAAACAGAAATCCTGTTTGCCTCTTTACATACTAACCTTGAGCTTCTGATAATAAAAGACAGCTGCACCAACAGGTCTGTCCTGTATAGCTACCTCTGTCTTTTCATATTACTGATATTTACTTACTTCCAGGATCTCCTCTGCCTTCTTTACTTCTTCTGCAGTAGGCGTTCTTACACCATCCAAAGTATAGGGAATTCCCAGTTTCTGCCATTTAAACAGTCCCAGTGTATGGTACGGAAGTACCTCTACACGTTTTACTGTCTTTAATTCCCGGATCAGGTCACGGGTCTTTATCAGTCCTTCTTCATCATCGGTCAGATCCGGCACAAGTACATGGCGCAGCCACATATCTTTCCATGGTCTGACAGCCATCTTGCCATCTGTACGATATTTTCATTTGGACATCCGGTTAATTTTTATGTTTTCGTTGTCGATCTCTTTAAAATCAAGGATCACCAGATCCGTTACTTTCATCAGTTCTTCAAATTTGCTGATAAATGGTTCTTCCAGTGTAAAGATTGCCTGCTGTATCCAGAGCTGTGTGAACGCCTTTTTCCTTGGCTTTCTTAAAAACTCTGTAACAAAGTCGATCTGGAGAAGAGTTCTCCTCCGCTGACGGTAATACCGCCGTTTGGCTGTCCTTTTTATTCCAGTAGCTCTTATACCGATATACATGGGAAAATAATTTATCTGCAGTCCGGAGTACCTCCCTCTAATTTCCATGTCTCCGGGTTATGGCAGTAACGGCACCGCATGCGGCAGCCCTGAAGAAATACAACGAAACGGACACCTGGACCGTCAACCAGTCCAAAGGTCTCCATAGAATGAACAAATCCTTCCACGTCTTTCTCCTTATTTTCTGAAAATGCATTCCATAAATATTATAACGGTCAGAACATAATGTCCTGAACCGTTACATCATTATATGGATCTTTGATCAATAGCGGAATGCTATTTTATTTCTCAGTTACATTAAATGCAGCCTGTATTAAATTACATGGTTGCATGGCAGGTTCTGGAGATAACGTCCATCTGCTGCTCTCTTGTTAAGTCGATGAACTTAACAGCGTATCAGATACACGGATAGTGAAGTTAGCATACTCTTCCTTCTCCGGATGCTCCATAGCATCGATCAGCTTCACCAAATACGTTTACATTCAGGTGATGAGCGCCCTGATCGAAGTAGCCGTCTAATACTGTACCAGGTTATCTACTCTTTCTTCTTCGCTGTGGCCTAAAGCATCTGGGTTGATAGTCTGGGTATTGGAGATACCATCCAGAGCCCACTCGTAAGGCAGCTTAGCTACAGAGTTTAAGGAAGCCAGTAAGCCGTTCTGCTCTGCGCCGTAGCTTGGGTTTGCACCTGGGGACAGTGGCTCGCCTGCTCTTCTGCCATCTGGCATGCTTCCGGTAGCCTTACCATATACTACGTTGGAGTAATGGTCAGGATAGAAGTTAGGCTCAAATTTCTGTAGGTGTGACGTCTCTTTAACTTCTCAAGGAAGGTCTTTAACAGCCATACAGCAATCTCATCTGCTCTGTCATCGTCATTACCGTATCTTGGGAAGTCTCCCTCAGTTACGAAGTCAACGATCAGGCCAGTCTCATCACGAACAGTCTTAACCTTTGCGTACTTAATAGCACTTAAGGAGTCAACTACATGAAGAAACCAGCTTAATCATAGCGAATGTACGTCTGACATCGGTATCGATCAAGAGCCATTTCAGCAGCCTCATAGAAGTACTTGTCATGCATATACTGGATCAGGTTTAAAGGTATTTACATATACGCCTACCAGCCAATCCATCATTACCTCGTACTTACGGATCACTTCATCATAATCAAGGTATTCAGAAGTAATTGGTGTGTACTCTGGACCAACCTGCTCTTTGGACTTCATATCGTCCACCGTTCATAGCGTACAGTAAGCACTTAGCCAGGTTTGCGCGGGCACCGGAACTGCATTTCCTTACCGGTCTGGGTAGCAGATACGCAGCAGCAGATGGAGTAATCATCGCCCACTCTGGCTTCATTACGTCATCGTTCTCATACTGTACAGAGCTTGTATCAATAGAGATCTTAGCTGCATACTTCTTGAAGTTCTCTGGCAGTGCAGAAGAATAAGAACAGTCATGTTTGGCTCTGGGGATGGTCCCATGTTCTCTAAGGTGTGCAGGAAACGATAATCTGTCTTGGTTACCATAGAACGTCCGTCTACACCGATACCGCCAACTTCAGAGTAGCCCAAACTGGGTCGCCGGAGAACAGCTGGTTGTAAGATGGGATTCTTGCGAACTTAACCATACGGAATTTCATTACCATGTGGTCGATCAGCTCCTGAGCCTGGGACTCAGTTAAGATGCCCTTATCCATATCTCTCTTGATGTAGATATCAAGGAAAGTAGAGATACGTCCAACACTCATTGCAGCACCGTTCTGGGTCTTAACTGCAGCTAAGTATCCGAAGTATAACCACTGAACAGCTTCCTTAGCAGTCTTAGCAGGCTGGGAGATATCGTATCCGTAAGATGCTGCCATCTTCTTCATATCCTTTAATGCCTGATACTGTCTGGAGATCTCTTCTCTTAAACGGATCACGTCATCAGTCATAGTTCCGTCACCGCAGTTAGCAAAATCATTTGCCTTCTCTTCCATCAGGCGGTCGATACCGTACAGAGCAACACGACGGTAGTCACCTACGATACGTCCACGGCCATAAGTATCCGGAAGTCCGGTAATGATCTTGTTGTGACGAGCTTTCTTCATCTCTGGAGTGTAAGCATCAAATACGCCCTGGTTATGAGTTCTGCAGTACTCAGTGAAGATCTTGTGAAGCTCCGGGCTTGGCTCGTAGCCATAGTTCTTGCAAGCTTCCTCTGCCATACGGATACCACCGTAAGGCATGAATGCTCTCTTTAATGGCTTGTCTGTCTGCAGACCAACGATCTGCTCTAAGTCCTTGGTCTCTTCACTGATATATCCAGGTCCATGAGAAGTAATACCGGATACGATATCAGTATCCATATCTAAAACGCCGCCCTTAGCGCGCTCTTCCTTCTGAAGTCCCTGCAGAATTCCCCAAAGCTTATCCGTAGCTTCGGTAGGTCCTGCTAAGAATGATGCATCACCGTCATATGGTGTATAGTTCTTCTGAATGAAATCTCTTGTATTGATCTCTTCTTTCCAGAGACGACCTTCAAATCCGTCCACTGTTCGTAGTTAAACATTTCCTTCCTCCTGTTTTGTATTCCGCGATTGTTAGTTTTCTTAACTCACCACGAATGATATCATATTTTCGGAGAAAGGCAAGTGATTTTTGATAAATTTTATCTTGTGTTAAAGAAAAACAATGTTTGTTTTGGTGCATACAATCAGAGTTTATGCGGGGTTTTAAGGGTGATTTTGTTTGGGAAAATGTGCAATTTTAGCCATTATCAAGTTCCCTCTTCCAGTAATTTCTTTAAACCTAAAATGACATTCATCCATATTGTGGATTCTCATTCTTTTTAAATAATGTATCTAACTCAAATAAAAATCACGTTCAGCACTTATTGTTGGCAAATCCTGGAACCTAACCGATAACAGTTCAAGAAAATTTATTATGGTTCAACTACCAGAAACTATTCAAAATGCACAATATAGTAATATTTGTGAAATTGGTGAAGAGCGTATCCGTCGTGCTGGAAAGAAGATCAAGGAAGAAAATCCGCTTACCACTACTAATCTTGATATCGGCTTCCGCGTTTTCAAAATAGACAGCAGTAATATGGAAGATGTCTACTACCGCCCTGCCGATTACAATCAGGGACAGATGGAACTGTTCGCTGACAATATCAAACCGGATCGTACACCAGAAGATCTGCTCTTCCAGGTAATGCTCGACCTTGGTATTTTGCTCTCCTCTGACATTCAGGAAACAGAAATTGCTGGCAAGAAGGTGTTCTCTGTAGCGGATGGTTATCTGATTGCCTGCTTTGACAAGGATGTTACAGAAGAAACCGTCAAAGCCATTGCGCAGAAGCAGCCAGTTTATGCCGTATTCCGTGACAGCAGTATGGCGAGTGACAGCGTAGCCACAAACTTTGAGCAGATATTTGAAACCTATAGTCCGAGAACGCAAAGGAAGGTGCTGTAATGGCTGAGATGAAATTCAAATTTACCATACAGCCTTACCAGACCGAGGCTGTGGACAGCGTGGTAGGTGTATTTGCTGGTCAGCCTTTCAACGACCACTTCACCTACCGCCGCGATGTTGAAATCAAGCGAGATGTGACAAACTGGATGCCTTCTGATGAAGAACTGTACATGGGCTTTGCCAACGCTAAGGTACAGCTCGATTACGGTCAGCTTTTGGATAATATTCACCGTATCCAGGCTCGCAATAATATTAAGCTCTCCGATTCTCTGAAATCCGGAGGGCTGGGTGTATGCTCCCATGGAAACATTAAATTTGAAGCCTATTGAAAAAGCGAAAATCGACTGTGCCAGAAAGCTGTTTCACAATTTCTCCTCTGCAGATGTGGTTTACGACAGTGTGGACAGCTATCAGCACCTGTTAGATATTATGAACAAGCTATAAAATCGCATAAAAAATGCACACCCGCATAACGAAATATTCTGTTCATCGTTACGGATTAGATAAATCGTTATTCTTGTATCTACCTCTTCTGATAATTACCCTTGCACGAACTGTATCTATATTTCTGTTCTGAGTCAATTCGTCAATCTCATCTGCAATATTTTCCGCACCATCAAAGTCTTTCAATTCAAGCAAGGAATACATTTCCTCTGTTTTTTGTTTAATGATCGCACTTACCGAATCTGTTTCCATTTTGTCTTCCAAAATAGAATTGGAATCCATACCAAACATCCCCGTTGTTTGTACCACCTGAATATCCGATCCGTTCCTGGATAAAGCATAAACATTAAAATCGTGATCTACCTCCCCCAGGATCTGAGGTGAATGAGTAGTAATGATAAACTGAATATTAGGAAATGTTTTCTTTAACATGGAAATAACTTTCCGTTGCCAGGAAGTGTGCATATGAAGTTCCAATTCATCGATTAGAACCACACCATCTCCCTGAAGTGGATCATCCAATGACGGATTTGCAATCGCCAAGCGTCGTGCAATATCTCCAAATAAAGCCAGTGTGCATTTTTCTCCATCTGAAAGCTGCAAAACATCCAGATTTGTAACCATTTCATACAACTCTCTTATAAGGTCTGCATCTGCCTTTTGATCCACTCCATGATCACATCTACCACATATTTTTGCTCTGTTTCTGTCAGTTCTCTTCCCTTTGGAATGTGATGCCATTTTTCCAGACAACTGCGGCAGCAGGTACCGGTAGCGTGTTGCCCGATAAATACAGGATGACCTCTCATTGGTGTCTGTTTTCCATCATTTTTCGGCTCTGCAGGTGCCAGCCTGTCACGGATAAAATCTGTGGCATGGCTTCGCACTGTATCCATACCTTTTTCTATTACATAATGCCTGTCATTAGCCTTTAATGTGAAACTGCTGCGAAATTTCGACTGGGAAAGGCGTTTCCAGAGGTTGCCTTCGTAGGCGGCCGGTGTTTCCGATACCATAGACGGCTGGATACTGTTTTTGTATACGATCATTTTTTCTTTTTGTGCTGAATTTGGTTTTTGCAAAGCTGTTCCGTCAGCCCCCACAGTTTCTTCTCCCTGGACCAGTTTTTTTGCCAGTGCCGCTGCCACAGCCCGCGACTCTTCACTTTCCGGCTGTAGCCGCTTCGCCAGCTTCGTATTTCTCCCTGCTGTTGTTTCATTGCGGATGGCATAAAAAATGGCTTTCCGCTCCCCGATCAATACCAGTATCTTCTTCGCCCTTGTAACACCTGTATAGAGAAGATTTCGTTGCAGCATCACAAAGTGACTCATGGTAAAGGGCATGACTACAATGGGATATTCGCTTCCCTGGGCTTTGTGGATGGTGACTGCATAAGCTAATGACAACTCATCCAGTTCCGTCACATCATAGACTACCTTTCGCCCATCAAAATCTACCGTCAGTTCCCGTTCTTCTGTATCCACTTTGCAGATAGTCCCAATATCCCCATTAAATACTTCTTTGTCATAATCGTTTCTGATCTGCATTACTTTATCATTCAACCGATACTGGGTACCACCCCGGCGCAGGCAGATATCTGTAGGATTCATGGCTTCCTGAAGTATCTGGTTTAGATTGACTGCGCCGCACTCTCCTCTTTGCATAGGCGTCAGCACCTGGATATCCTGAATAGGATCTACATGGTAATACCGTGGGAGGTTTTCTTTGCAATACTGAACCAGCGTTGCCACAGTTTCTTCGTTTGTCTGCTTTTCCGCAAAGAAAAGTCGGAATTTCTGCCGCCCCGCATATCAATAGCTTCCCTTTATTTATCCTATGGGCGTTCATGATAATACGGCTTCCCTGGGCCTGACGGAAGATCCTGGTAAGACGCACCACCGGGATCCGCCCGGACTCGATCATATCACGGAGCACATTTCCGGCGCCTACACTTGGAAGCTGATCAATGTCACCAACTAAAACCAGAGACATATGTTCCGGAATTGCTTTTAACAGGTTGTACATAAGCATGATATCCACCATGGAACATTCATCCAGGATAAGCACATCTCCCTCTAAAGGCTTGTCCCCATTTTTCTGGTATCCTTCCGGTGGCTTGTATTCCAAAAGGCGGTGAATGGTCTTTGCTTCCATACCTGTTGCCTCTGCCATACGCTTTGCCGCCCGCCCTGTTGGAGCTGCTAAAAGGATCTTATAACCGGCCATCTTATAGGCAGATATAATACCCAGTGTGGTAGTGGTTTTTCCGGTTCCCGGACCGCCGGTGAGTATCATGACTTTGGAAGAAATAGCTGTTCTTACTGCTTCTAACTGGATCTCATCGTAGGTGATCTGCGACTGAGATACCACTTTTTCCAGTGTTTTTCTGCATCAATCACAGATTTTCGTCCGGTAAGCAAAGTTCCAGCAGCCGCTTTGCGCAACCGCTTTCTGAAAAATAATAAGGCGGCAGATAAATGGCTTCTTCCTCCTGGATCACGTCCTTGGTGCGAAGCATCTCATCTAAGGTAACTTCAATTCTCCTTCTTCTACTTCCAGAAGTTCTTTTGCCTTTTACCAGCTGCCCCGTTCCCCATAACAGTGACCATTTTCCGCCAGTTTATTTAAGGTATAAAAATACCACTGCGCAGACGGACAAATTTTGTCTTGTCAATGCCCATTTTCTCCGCAATGGAATCGGCTGTTTTAAATCCAATGCCCCAGATATCATCTGCCAGGCGGTATGGATTTTCTTTACAATGGAAATGCTTTCACTTCCATAGGTTTTATAGATCTTGGTAGCATGGGAAGTGCTGACTTCGTTGCTTTGAAGGAACAGCATAATATTTTGATCTCTTTCTGGTCCTTCCAGCTGGTTTTGATCCGTTCTGCCCGCACTTTTCCAATGCCGGGAACTTTGATCAGTTCTTCCGGTGTCTCATCGATAATATCCAGCGTATTTTCACCGAATTTTTCCACGATCTTTCTTAAAAACAGGCCCGATCCCTTTGACAAGACCGGACCCAAGATATTTTTCAATACCATATACAGTGGCAGGAAGCGTTTCCTCAAAGCGCTCTGCGCAAAACTGCCTGCCGTATCTGGCGTTCATTTTCCAGAAGCCGTCTAAAGACAGGACAGAGCCCACATGGGTATCCGGCATAGTGCCAACTACTGTTACCAGATCACTATAGTTTTTCACTGCGCATTTTAAAACTGTATAACCATTTTCCTCATTTTGATATGTAATACGCTCCACCACGCAGCGCAGATGCTCCATGTATTTCTCTCCTTATCCTTCTCTTCTGACTTTTATGATAGTTAATAATCAATAGTATAACACACAAAATGAGCCGTCTATGCGACTCACATTTTCTGCAAAACCCAGTATCCCATTCCCAATATCCAGCTTACTCCCACGCCATACAGGATCACAGGCCCGGCGATGGTAAATATCTTTACACCGATACCGAAAACCTGGCCTTCGAGCGGAATTCCACTGCGGAGCAGCTACGGAATTAGCAAAGCCGGTGATGGGTACAAGGGCTCCGGCTCCGCCGAATTTTACCAGTTTCTGGTAAATGTTAAGACCGGTACATAAGGCGCTCAAAAATACCAGGATAATGGAAGTCCAGGCACCTGCCGCCTCTGCCTCCATCCCCAGGTATTTGTCACCCGGTTCATAATCAACTGCCCCAGAGTACATATCAGTCCCCTGTTATAAATGCTTTTCCCATAGAAGCCCAAAGATTATGGACCGGGGTGATCTCTTTAATGTAGTCCGCATAGTTTTTCTTGTCGATCTCCATATCTGTTTCCTTTCTGTAATTTATCTGTTTAATGCTTCTTTTACATTTTTCCTGCTGCCATCCGCCTCCAGAAATACAGCAGCGATCCGCCACATTTCCCTGCAGCAATAGCAATGATCAGCCATGGAAGCCCACAGACAGCCGGATCCGCCTTGAAAATGTGGGAAGTGCTTTTAAGGTTTCTGCCAGAGACATGGCAAGACAGCCTGTAAATATTCCCACACTGACGCCCCTGTAAGAAGAAAGATCTGCCCAAACACTTCGCCTAAGGGCAGTCTTACCTTATAAAGCTCCATGATATTTCCCAATACTCCCCGAGAATGATCATATTTTCATAGAGCATGATATTTTCTTTGTCTTCGTTTTCCCGATCAGCCGCACAAAACACCGATGATGGCAGAAATGCATAAACGCCGGCTGCAATGATCCCGGGAACAAAGGCCGAAAAGGAGAAAGATTTTTTAATCCACATCGATCTCTTTCTCCTTTCTACCTGCCTGGTCGATCAGGGTCTTACAGATATTTTCTTCATAAAGGCGCATTTCCACTTCCAAAGGTGTGGGATCGGTATTCAGCTTTTCACTGCAATATGGTTGAAAAATACCAAAATCCCAATAGCAAGTCCCACACTGTATCCTGCTTCCATCAGCCCAAAACCATCTGGCTGCCGTCCCATGACCTGAAAGTAGACCTGACTGAGTACATCCCCTACATTTACATCATTATTAAAGGTCATAATAGCAAATGCTGCCCCGAAAAGCTGACCAGACACACAAAGACTGTTTTATCCACTGCCAGCAAACTTCCGAAGCCTTTGGCGGCTTATAGGCGATGATAAAATCCGACTCTCCCAGGTTGTTTACCTCAATGGACGGATCCAATGCCTCTAACATCCGCACTACTTCCAGCGCGCTCATTACATAACGCCTTGCTTCTTTTTCAGGGATACTCTTTACTTTTAATGCCCTGCATTTACTTAAGATCACCTTATCCCGGCAGGTCACTTCCCCTACATCCTTTAAAAATACATCCCTGCGGCGGAGCTCCGTGATCTGGTTTAACTGTATATAGACGGTCTGACTCTGGCTGCTGCCTGTCTGGCTCATAGGTTTTCACTCCACCCTTCGCCATTTTCTTCTATCAGCAGACTGGCCGGCGCTGCCGCAAAAGCCGGAATTCCGGTTTCTGTCATGTTATAATACGCCGTTACCTCATTTTCCACCAGCATCCCTTCTTTTTCATACTCCGGTTCCCTCATACTCCACAACAGATACCCTGTGACCATACCTGCTAAAAGAAGAAGAAAAATAAGAACTGCTTTTACGCTTTTCATTTTCATCTGAAACTCACATCCTTTCACAGCTAGAATGTGCCTTTTTTTCATTTTTATTCGTTTTTATCCGTTTATTTTATCCTTCAAAACGCTTTCGCAGTTCTTTTAAACACTTTTTTTCCAGGCGGGAAACCTGGACCTGGGATACCCCTAACGCTTTTGCAGTTTCCATCTGGGTCTGATTATAAAAATACCGGCGCAGGATCAGTTCTTTTTCCTGGGGTGCCAGATCTTTCATGACTTTTTCCAGGGTAAGCCTGTTTAAAAGCTGTTCCTGGGCCTCACTTTTTTCTTCTAACTTGTCCATTAAAACACCTTTTTCTCCTTCTGTGGCGCTTAAAGGCCTGTAAATAGACTCCACCTGGGCGCCTGCCTCCAGGGAAGCGGCTACTTCTTCACTGCTTACCCCAAGCTTCCCTGCAATCTCTTCTACGGTTGGATCCCGTCCATAACAGTCCGATAATTCTTCTTTTACAAGAAATACTTTTCCTGCCAGTTCTTTTAAAGAACGGCTTACCTTAATCATGCCGTCATCCCGCAAAAATCTCCGGATTTCACCTGATATCATTGGTACTGCATAGGTAGAAAACCTCACCTGGTAATTCAGGTCAAATTTATCGATTGCCTTGATCAGACCGATACTTCCGATCTGAAACAGATCTTCCTGTTCATATCCACGACCTGCAAAGCGTTTTACAATGCTCCATATCAGTCCCATATTGTCTGTTACCAGCCTGTCCCTGGCTGCTTTATCTCCCTGGTGAGCTAATTCGATCAATTTCAGGGTCTCATCCATAAAGCTTACCTTCCAATATGTTTTTTCATGGTCACTGCTGTCCCTTTTCCCGGTTCCGACTCCACGGTCACTTCATCCATAAACGCTTCCATAAAGGAAAATCCCATGCCGGAACGTTCCCCGGTGGTATCCGTTGTATATAAGGGTTCCATGGCCTTTTTTACATCCTGGATACCGGCTCCTGTATCTGTCACACAGACGGTCAGTGTTTTTTCAGCTGGATCAGCCGTCATATCTAAAAATATCTCTCCACCTTCTTTTCCATAACCATGGATAATGGCATTGGTGACTGCCTCTGACACTGCTGTTTTTACATCCTGGGTCTCCTCCAATGTGGGATCTAAGCGGCTCATAAATACAGCTGCCACCACCCTGGCAAACTCTTCATTACGGGAATTGCTTTCAAATTCCAGTCTTACATGTTCTTTCTGTCTGGTCTGTTCCTTCTGTCCTTCCACCTTTTCCATCCTCCTGCTTTTATAAATTTCCCAGAGCACTTTCACGGTCCTTAAACCCCCGGATCAGACGCACCAGCCCGCCCATTTCAAGGATACGGACCACTCTCGGGCCTGCTCCGTAATAAGTAACAGTCCCTCTGCTGGCTGCCATCTGCTTATAACGGTTTAATAAGACCCCAATCCCGGAAGAGTCCATAAATTCTGTTTTTCCAAAATCGAAGATAATGCGGTTGATATAGTTTTCATCTAACATCAGGTCCGTATCCCTTTTTAAGTCCCTGCAGTTATGGTGATCCAACTCTTTTGGCATATGGATCAGTAACGTATCTCCCAATGCTTCGTATGTAATTTTTGCCTGTTTCATGGTTCCCAGTTCCTCCTTATAATATTATTATGGGATGTCCGCCGGACCGGCAGACGAAACTCCCGGACATATAAGTCTGGCATACGCGCAGTCAGCGCGTTATCCGTATGTAAAGCCAAAAAAACAGAGAAAAGGTTGTTATTCTTTTCTCTGCTGTATAATTTCAATATTCAATTACTGACCCCGGTTTTCCCAACCGGAGAACTTTACACATTTTAATACCCTCTTGCCGTTGCTGCCCTCTGGGCGTACTCAGAGTCTCCATGTTCTCCAACGATCTTATCAAACATGGCATTGGCATTTTCAGTATCTCCATTTTCCTGATACAGACGGCCTACATAAAACATGGCTTCCGGGTTATCCGGCTGGATCTTTAAGCTGGCCTGGAAGTAATCCATTGCCTGTGTCTTGTCACCGCCATTCCACAGCTGCAGTCCCTGCTGTACCAGACTCTGATAGATGTTGCCTGCCATATCCTGACGGATGTTGCTTATGATCCCCTGGATATTTTCATCTTCGATCATATCAAAGTTTGCGTCTGCAAAGGTCTTTGCTGCGGTTACCAGATCACCGGTGCGGTAATACTGGAGCACCCAGATCAGGCTCTGGTACTGGGCCAGGACACTGGTATTTCCTGTTGTAAGCTCGTCCAGTTTTTTCTGTACCTCGTCTTTCTGGGCTTTCAGATCATCATTTTCCTGCTGCAAGCTGTCATTTTGCTGGTTTGCATTATTAAGCTGCTGCATATAGCCAATCAGTTCATCATCCCTGACACGGTTTAAACTGCTCTCCCTTGCAGGAAGGACCAGTACATAAAGGCAACCAGTCCCATGATCAGACCAATGATAATATGAAACACAGTGGAAAGACCGGTATTTTCCTTGTAGGTATTTGGGATGATAACATCATCATCCTGCATCTGTCTGTGGGAAAATGCCTTGATCATCTTCCGCTTTTCTGCATCTGCCCGGCCTGTATTCTGCTTTACCAAAGACATGTAATACAGGGCTTTGGGATGCTTTTGTCGATCTGCAGGATCTTAAAAAGGGAACGTCCTGCCTTATTGTAATCTTCCCTGCGCATATACAAAAGAGCCAGAAGAAGATGGGCTTTTACAAAATGAGGCTTGGCTGCCACCACACGGGCCAGCTGCAGGATCGCCAGGTCATCACTGCCGTTTTGTGCATGCCACAGCGCCTGGTTAAATGTTTTCACATTCTGGCTTTCTGTTTCTAACTGTCCCGGTTTTCTCTGGATCTCATCTAAATAATGATCTGCCAGATTATTTTCCGGCTGCAGGTTTAAGCTGATGACCCACTGGACTAATGCATCTGCCACTTCCCCATTTTCATAATAGATCAGACCCAAAAGATTTCTGGCATCTGTCTGATATTTAGAAAAATGCAGGCTTTTTTTCAGGCACTGTGCTGCTCCGGAAAGGTCCCGCACCTTTGCCTTTTCCAGACCCAGATTGTAATAGCTGTTGGCTATCTGTCTGTTCTTTGCTGCAATATCCATCATCGTTTATTTCCGTCTCTTTCCTTGATCAGTTCCATCATAATGTCTGTCATATCCGTAAGGTCGCTTTTTACAATGGCATCTTCTACTGCCTCTACATCAAGGCTTGGTTTGAAACGCTCAATTTCTTCTTCAAAATCGATCACTGTATCTTTTCTCCTTTCTTAAGCTGTACCTTTAATTCTCCGATCAGGTACAGGGAACCTGCACAGAAAAGCAGATCATCTCCTGCTCTGTTTTGCATCTGTTCCATTGCTTCTTCTGTATCCTCATAAGAAACGACCTGGCAGGAGGCGTATGTTTTAAAACATCAGAAAGCCGCCCTGCTGACAGCCCTCTGTCACTGTTCATATGCACCACACCGATTCCTGCCCAGTTAAGACCTTCACAAAGTTCTTTTGCCATGGTTTCATATTCTTTATCTGCCACAGCAGCAAATAAAAGCCAGGCTTTTTACCGGTTCTTTCTGGATCTTTCCTGCTGCCTGGATAAAAGCAGCAATTCCCCAGGATTGTGGGCGCCGTCCAGATAAACATTTTCTGAAGCTTTTTCCATTCTTCCCGGCCATCTGGCTGCACTGATCCCTTCACAGATCACTGCATCTGTTATACCTGTAAAAATACCTTTCTGATCCCGTAAAATGCGAAGAGCCGTTACGGCGATCTCTGCATTCTGTGCCTGGTAAGGTGCCTCAAAAGGAATAGAAAGCCTGAGCCCTTTTTCTCCCTTTTCTTTAAGTAAAATACCCTCTGAGCTGTCTTCTTCTTTGCTTTTGCACTTTGCTTTTGCACCGATCACAGCGCTGGCGTCTTTATCTGTATCATCAAATACTACCGGAACGCCCATTTTTATGATCCCCGCTTTTTCCCCTGCGATCTGTGGGATCGTGTTTCCAAGATACTGCATATGATCCCTGCTGATGGAGGTGATCACGCAAACTTTGGGAGACTCTAACACATTGGTCGCGTCCAGACGTCCTCCAAGACCTGTTTCGATCACCATTACATCTACTTTTTCACGGGCAAACAGTACCATTGCCATATAAAAGGAACTCAAAAGTAGGATGGCAAAAGCCTTCTTCTACCATATGTTCCGCCTGTTTTTACTGTTTCAAAGGCCTCTTCAAAGGCATTTTTCTCTGCCGGTTCCCCGTTTATAAGAAAACGTTCCCGGATCTCCACCAGATGAGGGGAAATAAAAGTACCTGTACGCAGACCGGCTTTTAATACAGAGGTCATAAACGCGCAGACAGAGCCCTTTCCGTTGGTACCTGCTACGTGGATAGCAGGGATCTTACGGTCCGGTCCGCCCATCTGATCTAAAAATATACGGATATCCTTTAAGGAATTTTTCTTGTTGGCCCACATGGGAAGCCGTTCAAATATGCTTCTGCTTCCATCTGTTTCCTTTCCTCTTTATATTATACAAATTTTTCCGGTTATCAACTCTATCTTTCCCCGGTTTTTCGACTTAAAATAACATCCGAACCTGTGCCAGCACAATCGCTGAGAACATAAGAACGCAGCCAAGGATCTCTTCCTGTCAGCTTCTGTCCTAAGATCAGCCAGCCTGCAAGTACGGAAATACTGGACTCCAGACTTAAGATCAGGGAAGCGCTGGCTGGATTGACGCCTTTTTGTCCTACGATCTGTAAGGTATATCCCATACCACAGGACATAACACCAGCATAAAGGATCGGTTTCCATGCAGCAAGGATCTGGGCGATATGAGGCTCTTCAAAGATCGTCATACAGATCAGGGAAATAGTTCCGCTTACCAGAAACTGGATGCAGGACATTTTCACTCCGTCTACTGCCTGAGAAATAGTCGATGATCATAATATGTATGGAGAAGATAAAAGAGCAGATCATGATCAGGAAATCACCTTTCTGAAGTCCATGATCACTTCCTGACATACAAAGTAAATACAGACCTGCAACTGCAAGGACTACTGCCCGGCGATGGCCGGACTGCACTTTTGCCAAGAAACAGGCTGAGGATCGGCACAATGATAATATAGCAGGCTGTGATAAAGCCAACTTTCCCACGCTTGTATACATAACACCAAACTGCTGGAAATTAGATGCCACACAAAGAGCAACGCCACAGCAGATCCCGCCTAAGATCAGTGTTTTTCTGTCACCAGGTGCCTTATAATCCTTTCCTTCTGCCTTCTTTTGCGATCTAAAACAAGGATCACCGGGATCAGCACAAGACCGCCGATGATGCTTCTCACACCATTAAAAGTAAAAGGGCTCACATAATCCATGCCTACGCTCTGGGCAACAAAGGCAACACCCCAGATCGTAGCAGTTAAAAGTAATATCAGAGCATTTTTCAGTTTCATCGTTTGTTTTTCCTTTTCATACAAGCTTTTCAGCCTTTTGTTCGCCCTGTTTGGCAAAACGGTCCAGACGGCATGTAGGTTCTGCCATCCGGGCCGTTTTTATTTTACGTGCTTTCGCACATTTGATTATTTCTCCAGCTGTGCCAGACGCTCTTTTACCTGCGCCATCATCTGGGTGTATTTCTCCAGTTTTGCCTTCTCTTCGTCGATCTTGGCCTGAGGAGCCTTGCTTACGAACTTCTCATTTCCAAGCATAGCATGAGAACGCTTTAATTCGCCTTCCAGACGTTTTTCTTCTGTCTTTAAGCGCTGAACTTCTTTTTCAATATCTACTAACTCTGCAAATGGCATGTAGATCACTGCCTTGTGGATCACAGCAGAAACTGCGTCCTCGCCAATACCTGCCTTATCCTTCTGAAGGATGACTTCACCGGCATATCCTAAGGATGCGAAGAAGCTGCGGCTGTTCTCAAAGATCTTTAATACAGCATCATCCTCAGATACTACATAAACAGTTGCCTTCTTGCTTGGCGGAACGTTCATGGAAGTACGTACATTTCGGATTGCTCTTACTGCCTCTTTGATGGTCTCAGTTGCCTCATGCTCTGCCTCAAATGCCCACTCTTCCTTGTATACAGGCCAGTTAGAAAGCATAATGGTATCTTCCTCTTCCTGTAAGTTGCAGAAGATCTCCTCAGTGATAAATGGCATAAATGGATGCAGCAGCTTTAATGCCTGGATCAGTACGTTCTTTAAGGTCCAGATAGCTGCAGCCTTGGTCTCATCTGCTTCATTGTACAGTCTTGGCTTCACCATCTCAATGTACCAGTCGCAGAACTCTTCCCAGATAAAGTCATATACCTTCTGAAGAGCAATACCTAATTCATACTTGTCCAGATTTTCAGTTACATCCTTAGTCAGGGCATTTACCTTGGAAAGGATCCACTTATCTGCCAGTGTCAGGTCTTTTTCAGTAACACCGGAAACATCTGCTGCCTTTTCAATATTCATCATAATGAAACGGGAAGCGTTCCATACCTTATTTGCAAAGTTACGGCTGGCTTCTACACGCTCCCAGTAGAAACGCATATCGTTACCTGGTGCATTTCCTGTGATCAGTGTCAGACGCAGGGCATCTGCGCCGTACTTGTCAATAACTTCCAGAGGATCGATACCATTTCCAAGAGACTTACTCATCTTACGTCCCTGAGAGTCTCTTACAAGACCGTGGATCAGTACTGTGTTAAATGGGCATTTGCCGGTCTGTTCAATACCGGAGAATACCATACGGATTACCCAGAAGAAGATGATATCATATCCCGTTACCAGCACATCTGTCGGATAGAAGTAATCCAGATCTTCTGTCTTCTTTGGCCAGCCAAGAGTGGAGAATGGCCATAATGCAGAGGAGAACCAGGTATCCAGAGTATCTTCATCCTGCTTGAAATGGTTCTTACCGCACTTCGGGCATACAGTTGGAGCTTCTTTTGCAACAACTACATCACCGCAGTCCTGGCAGTAATAAGCAGGAATTCTGTGGCCCCACCATAACTGTCTGGAAATACACCAGTCACGGATGTTCTCTAACCAGTGAAGATAAGTCTTTCCAAAACTTTCCGGAACGAATTTTAACTGGCCGCTCTTTAATGCTTCAATGGCAGGTTTAGCCATTTCATCCATCTTTTACAAACCACTGCTGTTTTACCATAGGCTCTACTGTGGTCTTGCAGCGGTCATGGGTACCTACATTGTGGGAATGAGGAACAACCTTTACTAACAGGCCCATCTTGTCTAAGTCTGCTACCATGGCCTTTCTTGCCTCATAACGATCCATGCCAAAGTATGGTCCAGGTACGTTGATGGTAGCGTCATCATTTAAGATAACGATCTCCTCTAAGTTGTGGCGCTTTCCAACCTCAAAGTCATTCGGGTCATGAGCCGGTGTGATCTTAACGCAGCCGGTACCAAACTCCTTATCTACATACTCATCTGCAATAACCGGGATCTGACGGTCGGTTAATGGCAGCTGCAGCATCTTTCCAACAATATCCTTGTAACGGTCATCATCCGGGTTTACAGCAACTGCAGTATCGCCTAAGAGAGTCTCAGGTCTGGTTGTTGCGATCTCTACGAAGCGTCCTGGCTCTCCTACTACCGGGTAGTTGATGTGCCAGAAGAAACCGTCCTGCTCTACATGCTCTACTTCTGCATCAGAAATAGAAGTCTTGCATACAGGGCACCAGTTTACAATACGGGAACCTTTATAAATATATCCTTTTTCATATAATTTGATAAAAACTTCCAAAACTGCGTCAGAACAGCCTTCGTCCATAGTGAAACGCTCTCTGTCCCAGTCAGCGGAAGAGCCTAATTTGTGAAGCTGCTTTACAATACGGGTGCCGTATTCATCTCTCCACTTCCAGCATTCCTTTAAGAAGCCTTCTCTTCCCAGGTCAGCCTTGCTGATCCCTTCTTCTTTCAGTTTGTTAATAACCTTAACTTCCGTTGCAATGGCTGCATGGTCAGTGCCTGGCTGCCATAATGCTTCGTATCCCTGCATTCTCTTATAGCGGATCAGGATATCCTGCATGGTGTTATCCAGTGCATGTCCCATATGCAGCTGTCCTGTAATATTTGGCGGCGGCATAACAATGGTAAATGGTTTCTTACTTCTGTTTACTTCTGCGTGGAAATATTTTCCCTTCAGCCATTTGTCATAGAGGCGGTCTTCAATTTCCGCCGGATTGTAGGTCTTTTCCAGTTCCTTCATCTGAATTCTCCTTTTTATAATATGTCCTCTCGGAGTCTTTCCTGCACCTGCCTTTGTGGCCGATTTTCCGCCAGCTGTGCCCGAATTTCATCAACGTACGCACCGCGTACGCCTCAGAAATTTGGGCACAACTGACAAAAAATCTTCTCACAAAATCAAGTACAAAAAGATTCCGAGAGAACATTAATAAGTACAGCTTTTCTCTTTGCAGTAAACCTCCTGGCAGAGGTTGTATCCATTTGAAACAGCAAAAAAGCCCTCTGCATCCCATAGGGGAAGCAAAGGGCGACTGTATCGCGGTACCACCTTTGATCCAACCGATATGTACAACACATATATCATCCATATCCGGTCATCTCATGGAATACGAAAACCTGAAACATATCTTATATATATTTTAAAGCCTTTCGTACTCGCTCCCTTAACGCGGGCCAACGGAACAGGCTAATGTATCTTTCTCACCTGTCCGGCTCACAAGCTACCTTCCATTTTCAAGTATTCCCAAGCGGCCTTTCAGCCAGTGAGCCGCTTTCTCTGAGGGTCTTAAAAATGTACTCCTCTTGTTCATCACCATTTTTTATACTGCTGTTTTCAAGCATAAATATTTTTTACGGATTTGTCAAGAGCAAAGTTATTATAGATGTATCTTTACTGAGGCAGCTTGCACACATCCACCCACTGTTCAAAGTCACAGGACTTTTCCAGATCCGGGATGGACAGTTTTACAGCACTATTGCTGCTTCCACATGCAGGATAAACTACATCAAAGCGTCTTAAAGACTCATCTAAATACACCTTTACGCCCTCTTTGATACCGTAAGGGCATACACCCCCTAACCTCATGGCCGATCAGTTCAGACACCTGCTCTACGGTCAGCATTTTTGCTTTTACACCGAAAAGGATTTATATTTGTGATTGTCGATCTTCGCATCTCCTGCTGCCACGATGAGGAGTCCTTCTCCTGTTAAAAGATAATGTTTTTGCAATGTGGGCCGGTTCACAGCCTACTGCCACTGCTGCCAGCTCTACCGTTGCACTGGAAACATCAAACTCTTTGATCCTGTCTCCAAATCCTCTTTTTCCAGAAATTCCTTTGCTGCCTGAAATGCCATGATTATGCCTCCTGTTTCCTGTACTCACTTTTCCATTTGCTGATCAGTTTTTGCCTTTTCTAACTGTCCTTCAGGATCCTGTTTCCACAGGGCTCTTAAATTTCTCACACTTGCTGCCTGTTTGGCATCTGTTTCTGCCTGGGACAGTTTCCTTTCCATTCTTCCTTCCATTCTGGCTTAAAAAGAGCCTCATAGCTTTCATCAACGGAAAGTCCCGGAGCAAAACAGGTAAGAAAATAGATCTTTTCCAGGATCTGATCCTCTTCCTTTAATCCATAGGCTGTATCATATGCCTTATATGCCCTGGAAAACTGGAACATCTGGGCACAGGCAGCCCCTAAGTTCTGATAGACCTGGGACCAGAATGCCTCTTCTCCTTTTGCGTTCCCCTTCCTCGGTCAGTTTTTCATACTTCTGCAGTGCTTTTCCATACTGTTTCTGGGAAAAAGATAATCTGCCACTGCCTTCCATAAGCATTTTGAGAAAGGTTTCTGTAAGAAGCCGTTACCTGCTTAAATTTCTGTATCTCTTTTTCTGTATAGTAATCACATTCAGAAAGGAACAGGTACAAAGCTCTTCCGGCGGCCGCCGGTTCCACCAGCTTTCCATGCGTCCTGCAAGAAAGCCAAGTCCCAGCTCATTTTTCACAAAGAAAAACAAAGAGGCATCTACAAAATCATTCATCACAAGAAGGGGATGATGGTAGATCACATAGCAAAGTTCCTGGGAAGAATATATATGGATCCCCAGAACTTCAATATAAAAGGGATGTTTTACTTTTTCCCTTCTGCACAATAATAAACTCATAAGATTACCTCTTGTCTGATCACTGCATCAGATGCCGGGAACAGCTCTCCAAAGCCCATATCCCGGATCACCACCGCCATGGTATTTTCATCTGTAAATCCAATATTCATCCGGATCCTGGTAGTCTTTTCCGGCCGGTCAGGAAAACCTGTAAGGGCACGGAAACGGCTCTCTTTTCCGGGAGTCCAGATGGGAAATAAGAAATTCGATCTCTTTTGTCCATCTAAGATCAGTTCAGAGAACTTTTTGACTCATACCAGTTATCCCCATAGGAGGCAACTGCCAGCATGATCTCTTTTCCTGCACGCATGACTTTCAGGGCTACTTCTGCCTTTAATCTACCTTCACAGACAAACACATAAGGAAATTCCGTTCCCTGAACCATATAGTCCCTTGCCTTGATCGCTGCTCCCTTGGAAAACAGCACATTTTCCACAAACACCCTTCTCCGGTTGCAGGCAAGTTTCATAAAACCGGTTGCCCAGTCCTGACGTTCAAAGCCTTTTCCTGTAAGGAATACGGTTGAAAACAACTTATTTTCCAGAAGTTTTTCCCCACAGGAACAAAGGATCTGATCTGCCAGCTTGCTTCCGGAAGGGGAGTCAAGGATATCCAAGTCAAAGGCTTCTTCCTGGTTTTGTGCTTCTGCCTGGACCATGTTGCGGCGCATGCCCCTTTGTACCTTCATTTCATAATAGCAGAGCCTGTCTTCTGATAACTCAAATAAACCTACCTGGTTACTCCACAGCTCTTTGCGCTGACTGAGCACATAGTAAGCAAAACTTTCTGTATGACTGATCACATGGACACGGTCCCTGGGAATGTTCAGATAATCTGCACAGTACATCAGGCAGTCTGTTACTTTTGCGTCTGTTCCGTGCATGGTGATCACCAGCTGCTCCACCTGGTCTGTATGGAATTCCTTAAAAGGACAGTCTAACAGCTTTTTCAAAAATATCTTTAATAGATCCGTACCTGTATAGCAGATCCCTCCTATAGTAGAAGTTCCCTCCTTGCGGACCATTTTAAGCAGCTTGTCTACGATCACGCCTTCGCCTAAAAGAGTGGCTGCATAGGCTTCTTCTCCTATGAGCCAGGTTTCTTTCTCTTTTCTGCGGCAGATCACTGTAGGAACTGTCCAGGACTTTTCTTTTTCATTGCAGCTGATCTGGGAATAATCGTCATTCAGATCTAACCCGATCACAAGTCCTTCCATCTATTTGTTTCCTCCGTTGTAGTTCATATGTACGTTTGAAATCTTTTTGGATCCCATTTCAAAAACACGTCAGTTCACAGGAAATAGGATCCCCAGGGCAGCTGATCGTTTTACATAATCTTCCATTGCCCCTAAAAGCCCTTCTGCATCCTGCTTTGCCACTGCCTCTGACATCTGGTTTAAGCAGGCAAAGCGGCTGTTTTCTCTTCCGGCTCTTTCCGGGTCACAGCAGGTACGGCCTTCTTTTACAAGAACAGCGCCCTTTTCGCCCCGTTCATAGATCTGGTATTCTAAAAGTTCTCCCTTAAACAGGGTCAGTTTCTTTACATAAATGCCCTGATATACCCGTTTCATCTCTTCCCTGGTAAAATGGTCCTCCTGGGGAAGGATACGCATTTCGATCCAGGGCTGTACATTTTTGTCTCCCCGGTACTCGATCATGGTCTTATCCATAATGTCTTCCGGGATAGAAACAAACCGTCCCAGATCCTTCATATATGGAAATACCATTTCTGACTCTAACAGAATATTTACCATGATCTGCAGCTGTTTCTTCTCATCTGCCGTGATCTCTGCCTGTCCTGCATAGTAACGGGTAAGAGCCAGCAGATAGATCGTAGGGATCTTTTCCTTGCCAGGATCCGCGCCCACTGCATTTTTCAGGTACTGGAAGATCTGACTGTCGATCTCCTTTTCTTCCAGGAAATACTGGATACACTTCTGGGTAAAATATGCTTTTACCATACTTTCCCTGGTGCGCTTGCGCTTCATGTAAAGGTCAAATACAGAATCAATCTGGTCACAGCTGCCTGTAAACAACATCTGAGCTAACAGACGTTCTTCCAGATCATAGGTTTCCACATGTTCCCCTACTGCCTGGATCAGGATCTCATACATCTGGGAAGTGGTCCCGTTAAAATGTTCACAGAGATAATCTAAGATCACGCTGTCCGCTTTTCCAGCCTCAAACACTCTCCAGGACAGTTCCAGTAAACGGTCATCCTGGTCAAACAGCTGCTGTAAGATCATACGGGTACAAAGCTTTAACAGCTTCTCCGGATCCACATCTTCTATTTCATAAGTTAAAAGCATATTATATGCTTCTCTTAAATAATTACAGTCTATAAAGATCTCACAGATCTTTCTTCGCATGGACGGCTCCAGCAGGTCCTTATCTAACTGGATCAGGAAAGCGCACCGCTCTTCTTCTTCCTTGGAAACAGCCTTTTACAGTAATATTCTGTTACCAGATGAAGAAGCTTTTCTCAAATACAGGATTCAGCTTTAACTGGCTTAAGGTATCTTCTAAAAGAAGGGCTTCCTCCTCTTTTCCACGCCTTTTTAACACAGCCTCACAGGCGCGAAGCTTTAAGATAGGATGATCCGGATATACCTCATAACAGCGGTCAAGGAGCTCTTTCCGGTCCATGACCGGCAGTTTCCGATGGCTTATATTCAGATATCTTCCCCATATGCATCCTGGAAAAACAGGACTGTATTCTTAGAAACAGCCGGAACATAAGCTTCCCCATGTTCTAATAAAATGCCTCTTCCTCTTTTAATTCCTCACAGCGCACGATCACATATTTCATTCTCGGATCATCACATTTTACGCGGCTGGAACAAAGGATCTTTGGCAGGATCCCTGCAGCCCTGGGATCGATCATATCTGTATAGATCATGTGCTCATAGATCACAGCCAGACAGCCGTTCATTCTGCCTGCAAGCAGCTGTTCCATGGCAAACTGCTCCATTTCCCGCACATAGACCTGATACAGTTCCGTAGAAGGGTTTACATACTGTAAAATGTTTTTATACAGCACACTTTTATTGGCCTGGTCTAAAGATTTATCATAAGAGAAATACAATAGCACTTCTTTGGAAGGGCATGTCCATAATCATCCGGCAGAGAATAAAGGAAATATTCATAAAGCCTTGTAAGATTGATATGGGCTTTTAAGGCCTTCTCATACCAGCCAAAGGCGGATCTGTCTTTCTTTTCTCCCGGATCAGAAGACCGCATAATGCCTCTAATACCTGCATTTCCGGATAGGATCTGTATAAATTTACTAACAGTCTTTCCAGGATCTTCCTGTAATGCTTTACCTCTGAAAGGGATAAAGCAGCTTTACAGCCAGGTTCTGGTCCAGCCAGCCATTTTAATCCACCAAGGAAGACCTGGATCTCAAATTCTCCCATTTTACAAACAGATCCGGATGCATCTTAAGAAGGCGGCAGGCCAGTCCATATAAAACGGGCTTCTGCAGCCATATCCGAACATGGAGCGCATCTGTTCATAAAGCTCCAGCGGATTTTGCAGGCAGGTCCTGTCTGTTTTACTAACAGGTTAAGAAGCCAGCCATCCGTTTTCCTGTTTTCATTTAAGAGCTTACGTATGTAGCGGGCCAGTGCTGCCTTTTCTCTTCAGAAGAAGGCTCATTTAACAGCTCTAAATACTGATAAAGCAGTAGATTTCCGGTCTTGTATCCCTGCATCTTAAAACAGGATCTCCGATCTCTGCAAGAGCCGCTGTATACGCATCTTTTCTTCCTGCTTTAAAAGCTGTTCTGTCCGCCACAAACGTACAGCTATATCTTCCGGATATCTGGCACGGAGATTTTCTGTTTTCTTTAATAACCCGCTGTTTACAGAAAAATCTCCCTCATCTGTAAATTCCTGTTTCAGGCGCAGACGGGAAAATTCACAGACAGATGCCTTATCTGCTGTTTTTCTCTCTTCCATCTGCTCCCTGAACATTTTTCTTTATTACTTCTACAGGGAAAACAAATTCCTGGCGCAGGGAACGGATGCGCACAGAACCAAAGTTTCTTCCGACATGAAGATATTGTGGAAGGATCTGGTAATGGATCTGGCAGTTGCCCTGGTCAAACTCACGGGTGGTCACTGCATTTTTCCACAGCAAGAAAATCCCCGTCTGCTTCTACCTGTATTTTTACATAGCCCCAGCCACTGGCTGTAAGCCCGATCACACCTTCTGTAATGGTTTCCGGTGCATTTAACAGGATCTTTTCCCCGTCTGTACGCAGGGAAACCGCTTCCTTTACATGAAGAGCTACTAAAAATTCCTCTAACAGATTATTTCTGCCGTTTCTTCCCTTTAAACCCTCATAGATCGTCCTTGCCTGCACATCCTGCATAAAAGGCGCTTCTGTAAAATACTGATATTCAAACAGGCGCAGGGCCAGTTCCCAGTTTTCTTTGCCAGAGCTGCAAAATCCTTGGGGTTTTAAGCTTCCCAGTTCCTCTGTCCTGTTTCCTGTCTGTATGCGCAAAGAATAAGGAATCTCTTTCTCGCCTCCGTTTGTGACCAGGTAAAAAGATCCCTTAACTGTATCTCCATCCTCTAAGTATCGGGTGTCGATGTTATATATAATGTGATTGCGAAGTCCACCAAATGCTTCGCTTTCTAATTTTACTCTCTCATTTCCGGAATACACCAGCCCTTTAATATACAGGTCATTTCCGCTTTGAACGGAAAATTCTCCCCGCACGGACTCTCCCGGTGAAAGGACCCCTTCGATCCTCTCTGGTTTTATCACCAGCTCTGGCACGCTGCTGTCAATGATCCCGCGGGCCAGGCGGTTGATCCGTTCTCTCATACACTACCACCTGTATCTATATGTACTCTCGCATATTTATCTGTCAGTTTCTCAAATGCCGGATTGCTGTAAGCTTTGCACTCCCGCATTTTTGCTTCGCTTCGATTGGTGCTGAACATTTGCCACTGGCACATAGCACCTAACCCCCATGATAACACAATTCCTTCTGTTTTAAAAGTGAAATCTGTCTTGATTTAAAGAAGCAAACTTGTTATGATAGATAAGAATGTTCAGAAATCTTTTAACGGAGTGTGAAATAATGCTTACGGAACCTATGACTTTATATAAACTGATGAACCTGTATCTGTTAAAACAGGTGAATTTTCCTCTTACCAATGCACAGCTGACCAGCTTTTACAGAACACGACTATACTACTTATTTCACACTGCAGCAGGCCTTAAATGAATTAGAGGATGCCGGGCTGATCCACAAAGAAGCCAGCCACTCCAGCACCCGCTATGATATTACCAAAGAGGGGAAGAAACTTCTTTGGCAAAATATTTCTCCTGCCATTATCAATGACATGGATGAATATTTAAAGGAAAATAAATTCCGCCTGCGTGAAGAGGTAGGTACCACCGCCGACTTTACAAAGGTACCAACCAGGACTACATCGTCCACTGTGAAGTACGTGAAAATAAGGCAGTCCTGATCGGGCTGGACCTTTCTGTTCCTGACAAAGAGCAGGCGGAAGCTGTATGCGGCGCCTGGAGACGTAAAAGCCAGGAGATTTATTCTCATGTGATGCATACCCTGCTGTCTTAAATTTTGAAACACTGTGATCATCCATGACCGCCGCACCTGCGATATACTGGCAGTCAATCGTAATAAATCATCAAAAACACGACCTGAGAGTTTTCTCCCGGTCGTGTTTTTGTGTCAGAGCACATTTTTATATATGTTCCCTTAATTATTCTTCTGTTTTCTCTTCTGCCTCTGCAGCTGTATTTTCATTTACATCTGCCATGGTATCTTCGATCAGCCTCCAGATCTCATCTCTTCCCTGCTTTGTTTCAGCAGAAAACGGGATAATGATCCCATCTTTTTCCATTCCAAGACCCTGACGGACGATCTTTACATTTTTCTGGATCTGGCTGCGGTTGATCTTGTCTAATTTGGTAGCAATGATCACCGGATGATAGCCGTTATAGATGATCCAGTCATACATCATCTTGTCGTTGGCAGATGGTTCATGACGGATATCGATCAGAAGAAAAACCAGTTTTAACATGGCGGAGTTTCTAAGATAACGCTCGATCATCTTGCCCCATTTTTCCTTGGCTTCCAGTGAAACCTTGGCATAACCATATCCAGGAAGATCCACGTAGTACAACTCTTTATTGATATTGTAAAGTTAATGGTCTGGGTCTTTCCAGGCTGGGAAGAAGTTCTTGCGTAGGCTTTCCGGTTCATCAGTGCATTGATCAATGAGGATTTTCCTACATTTGACTTTCCTGCAAAAGCGAACTCCGGCAGTGTGTTGTCCGGAAGTTTGCTGGTAACACCGCAGACTGTTTCCAGATTTACATCTCTGATGATCATACAAATGCCTCCTTTATTACTTCATCCATATTTTAACATAAACGATCTCCAAACCTCTGGTGATCTCTTTTGATAATTCTGCCATATCCGGGGTTCTTATCCGGAACCAGGACTTTTAATGTGGGCCATCTTGGCTGCAGGATCTTCTCCTTCAGGCCGCCGATCGGAAGCACTCTTCCTCTTAAGGTAATCTCACCGGATCATAGCCACTTTTGCCAGAACTTTCCGTCCTATTACAGCAGAAAGCATAGCTGTTGCCATGGTAATACCTGCAGACGGGCCATCCTTTGAACTGCACCCTCCGGAATATGCAGATGCAGATCATGTTTTTCAAAGTAATCATCTGCCACCTGGTAATCCGGACAGATCGAGCGCACATAAGTCAGAGCGATCTGAGCTGACTCCTTCATTACATCACCCATCTGACCTGTCATAAGGAGATTTCCTTTTCCAGGCATCACATTTACTTCGATCTGTAGGTATCGCCGCCTACGCTGGTCCATGCCAGACCTCTTACAATACCTACTTCATCTTCTTCATTGGCATCTTCAAAAGAGACTCTCTCTTTTCCAAGATATTTTTCCAGATTTCCTTCATTTACACGGATCGGTCCCTGCTTCTTTTCCAGATATTTTCTGGCTGCCTTGCGGCACACATCCCCGATCCGGCGCTCTAAGTTTCGCACACCGGCTTCTCTGGTGTAATTGTGGATGATCTTTTCCAGACACTTATCGGAAAATACGATCTGCTGTGGTGTAAGGCCATTTCGCTCGATCTGTTTTCCTACCAGATAGTCCTTTGCAATGTGGAACTTCTCATTTTCTGTATAGCTGTTTACCTCGATCAGTTCCATACGGTCAAGTAATGGTCCCGGTATGGTCTGGGTGGTATTGGCAGTGGCAATAAACAGTACCTGGGAAAGATCCACAGGAACTTCTACATAGTGATCGCGGAATTTTACATTCTGCTCCCCGTCTAATACTTCCAGCAAAGCAGAGGAAGTATCTCCCTTGTAGTCACTGCTTACCTTATCGATCTCATCTAAAAGCATCAGCGGATTGGCAACTCCTGCCTGGCGCAGTCCTTCTACCAGACGTCCCGGCATTGCCCCTACATAAGTCTTTCTGTGTCCACGGATCTCTGCCTCATCTCTTACACCGCCAAGGCTGATGCGCACATATTTTTTATTTAATGCTTTTGCAACAGATCTTGCAATGGAGGTCTTACCGATTCCTGGCGGACCTACTAAACAGATGATCGGGCTTGTACCCTTCTTGGTAAGAGAACGCACAGCCAGATACTCTAAAATACGCTCTTTTACCTTTTCCAGACCATAATGATCCTCATTTAAGATCTTTTCTGCATGGCGGATATCTTCGTTATCTTTGGAAGTTTTCTTCCACGGCAGTTCTAAAAGAGTCTCTATGTAGGTCCGCAGCACATTGGCTTCTTGGCTTCCGGCAGGCATGGTACGGAAACGGCCGATCTCTTTTAACAGCTTTTCCTTTACTTCTTTGTCTGCTTTTTAAGCTTTCTGTTTTCTTCTGATACTCATCTGCATCAGATAAAGGATTATCCTCCCCTAACTCCTGACGGATGATCTTCATCTGTTCTCTGAGGATATACTCTTTCTGGTTCTGGTCAATATCTGCTTTTACTTTCTCCTGGAATTCCTTTTATACGGTAAACTTCCATTTCTGTCATAAGGGTCTGAAGGACAGCCTCATATTTTGCAGATATGCTGGAACACTCTAAGATCGCCTGGCATACGGTATAATCCCATGGCATCTGGATAGGAATCTGTTTTAACATCTCCTTCAGATCACCGATCAGCAGCAGCGCCGGAAGTGTTTCCTTTGCCACTCTCTGATTGACAGTTCCATATTCTTCCAGTTTATCCTTTAAAATACGGAGCATTGCCTCTCCGGCAAGAGGTTCTGTATCTTCTTCCTCTTCCCCATGAGGCTGATCTCACCCATAAGATAAGGTTCTTCCGTATCAAAGCAGAGAAGTTCCGCTTTTCCAGACCTTCCACTAGAACGCGGACGTTTTAGAGGAAGCTTTACCAGCTGTTTTACTACAGAAACGGTACCGATCTGATACAGATCCGAAAGTTCCGGATCCGGTATCTCCGGACGCTTCTGGCTGACTAAAACAGCTTCTGATCCCCTAACATTGCCTTTTCAACCGCTGCTATGGATTTCGGTCTGCTTACATCAAAATGCTGCACCATACCCGGCAGGATGGTCATTCCCGCAGGGCCACAGTGGGCATTACTATTACTTGTTCTTCCATTCTATCTTATGCACCTTTCAATCTATCAAAGAGGGCATGCCGCAAAATAAGACTACTTTACGACAGCCCCTAATCTTCTCTCGAAATCTATCAGGCGATCTCTCCTTTTTTTCCGCCACGCAGTCTGTCTGCAACAGATTTACGGGCAGTTGTCGGAGCTGCATCACGATATACCAGTTCCGGCTCACCTGTCTTATCGATCACATCTTTTGTAATGGTACAGATACCTACTGTATCATCAGACGGGATCTCATACATCAGATCCATCATAGCATTTTCCAGGATGGAACGCAGTCCTCTGGCACCGATCTTTCTCTTTACTGCCAGATTTGCCACTTCTTCCAGAGCCTCCGGTGTAAACTCAAGTTTTACATCATCCAGCTCAAACAGCTTCTTGTACTGCTTGGTAAGGGCATTCTTCGGTTCAGAAAGAATTCTTACCATTGCTTCCTTTGTAAGCTGCTCTAAGGAAACCATGACCGGAACACGGCCGATAAACTCAGGGATCAGACCAAATTTGGTAAGATCTCTCGGCTCTACCTGCCGTAAAAGTTCATCAATATCCATCTCATTGCGATTTACCACTTCTGCGTTAAATCCAATGGAACCTGCGCTCATACGCTGCTCTACGATCTTTTCCAGTCCGTCAAAAGCACCGCCGCAGATAAACAGGATATTGGTTGTATCGATCTGGATCAGTTCCTGATGAGGATGCTTCCTTCCCCCCTGAGGCGGAACGCTGGCAACGGTTCCCTCTAAGATCTTAAGAAGGGCCTGCTGCACACCTTCACCAGATACATCTCTTGTGATAGAAACATTTTCTGATTTCTTGGTGATCTTATCGATCTCATCAATGTAGATAATGCCGTACTCAGCACGTTCAATATCATAATCTGCAGCCTGGATCAGCTTTAACAGGATATTTTCCACATCTTCGCCTACATAGCCTGCCTCTGTAAGAGAGGTTGCATCTGCAATGGCAAAAGGAACGTTTAAGATCTTTGCCATCGTCTGTGCCAGGTAGGTCTTACCGGAACCGGTAGGTCCGATCATTAAGATATTGCTTTTCTGTACATCTACATCCATATGCTGGCAGGAAGTAACTCTCTTATAGTGGTTGTATACAGCTACAGAAAGTACTTTTTTTGCATCATCCTGTCCAATTACATACTCGTCCAGAAATGCCTTGATCTCCTTTGGTTTTAACAGGTGGATATCGTTAAAAAGAGGTGCTTCCTCTTCTACATCTTCCTCTTCCTGTTTTCCCAACTCTTCCTCTAAGATCTCTGAGCATAATTCAATGCATTCATCGCAGATAAATACATTATGATTGCCTGAACCGGCGATCATTTTTCTAACCTGATCCTGTGTCCTTCCGCAGAAGGAGCAGCGGATCGTATCATCTGGTCTAATTGGCATACTATATTGTACCTAACCTTTCATTAACACTATTAATGATGTGCAAGGATCTCATCGATCAGACCATACTCTTTTGCTTCCTGTGCAGTCATGTAGTTGTCACGCTCAGTATCACGGGCGATCTCCTCATAACTTCTTCCAGTATTGGCAGCCAGGATCTCATTTAATTTCTTCTTGGTCTTTAAAATGTTCTCTGCAACGATCTGGATCTCTGTTGCCTGTCCCTGTGCTCCTCCAGATGGCTGATGGATCATGATCTCAGAGTTAGGCAGTGCAAAACGTTTTCCCTTTGTTCCTCCGGAAAGCAGGAAAGCGCCCATACTTGCTGCCATACCGATACAGATAGTGGACACATCGCACTTGATGTAGTTCATTGTATCGTAAATAGCAAAACCAGCAGATACAGAACCGCCTGGGCTGTTGATATACAGATGGATATCCTTAGAAGGATCCTCTGCTTCCAGGAACAGCAGCTGTGCTACGATAATGCTTGCGGAAGTGTCATTAACCTCTTCTCCCAGAAAAATAATTCTTTCCTTAAGAAGTCTGGAATAAATATCATAAGAACGCTCTCCGCGGCTTGTCTGCTCAATGACATAAGGTACTAAACTCATATAACCATCCTCCGTTATGATCTTTATATCTGTTTTCCACCCCATAGCGGGAATTTTTCCCAGATATACGTTTAATATACAAAACCAAGGAGACTCTCAGCAGAGAATCCCCCCGGTCTCTTGTGTACAACTTTTAATAATTAAGCCAGCTTAGCTTCTGCTACTAACAGATCAACTGCCTGCTGTACAGCTAAGTCTTCCTTCATCTGCTTAACATCGCTTTCGCTCATGTAGCTCTTTAACTTCTCAACTTCCATCTTGTAAGCCTCTGCCATCTTAGCTACTTCTTCGTCAACCTTCTCGTCAGAGATCTGGATGTTCTCAGCCTTAGCAACTGCTTCCAGAACCAGTCTGGTGCGAATTCTCTTCTCAGCATCTGGACGAGCCTGTTCCTTCATCTGCTCTACAGTCATGCCGGTGTACTTTAAGTACATATCCAGAGACAGTCCCTGGCTCTGCATACGGCGAGCCATATCCTGAACCATGTTCTCAGCCTGAGCGTCGATCATCTTGTCCGGGATCTCCATGGTTGCGTTCTCAACTACCTTAGCAACTACAGCGTCTTCGTTCTTGGAGTTTGCTTCGATCTCTTTCTTCTCAGCTAACTTCTTCTCAACGTCCTTCTTGTACTCGTCTAAAGTATCGAATTCAGAAACTTCAGATGCGAACTCATCATTTAACTCTGGAAGTTCTTTTACCTTGATTTCCTTAACAGTTACCTTGAAGGTAGCTGGCTTTCCAGCCAGATCTGCTGCATGGTACTCGGTTGGGAAGGTTACGTTTACTTCGCACTCTTCACCGATCTTCTTGCCGATCAGCTGCTCCTCGAAGGTATCGATAAAGGAATGGGAACCGATGGTTAATGGATAGTCCTCAGCCTTTCCGCCTTCAAAGCCCTTGCCGTCTACAAATCCCTCGAAGTCGATCACGGTCTGGTCACCGTCTTCTACTCCACGGTCTTCAACAGTAAGCAATCTTGCGTTCTGCTCCTGAACCTTCTTTAATTCAGCCTCAACGTCCTCTGCACTTACAGAAGCGTCAGCCTTCTCTACTTCTACGCCCTTGTACTGGCCTAAAGTAACTTCTGGCTTAACTGCTACTAATGCGCTGTATACGAATGGCTCATCTTTGCCGATCTTCTCGATAGTAACTTCTGGTCTGGAAACGATATCCAGTCCGCTTTCCTTCATAGCCTCAGCGTAGGAAGCGTTGATTGCTTCATCAGCTGCATCCTCATAGAATACGCCTTCGCCATACATCTTTTCGATCATAGCCTGAGGAGCTTTTCCTTTACGGAAACCTGGGATCGCAAAGCGGTTCTTGTTCTTGTTGAACGCTTTCTTGATCGCAGCCTTAAAATCCTCAGCGCTGACTTCTACAGTCAGTTTTGCCATGTTTTTCTCTAATTTTTCTACCTGTACACTCATTTCTACGGGTTCCTCCTTGAAAATATATGTGATTCGCCCATATCCATGAGGGCGCTACACTTCAAGTTAGCATTATAACATGGCAGTCAGAAAAACGCTAGTATTTTTTGATAACTTTCATAAAAGCACACAATCTGCTGCAATTTCCGGCAGAACAGTCTCACCAAATAAAGTTCTATCCCCAGAAAACTATTGTTTAATCTTCTTAAAGTCGATATACTTATTTCAGAAAAACTCACAGAGAGGCGGATATAGACTATGTCAGTGACATTAAAAGATGTTGCAGAAAAATTGGGAGTAACAATCACCACAGTTCACAAAGCGCTTAACGGTAAAGAAGGCGTCAGCGAAAAACGACGCGCAGAAATCATGAAAGTTGCTGCGCAGATGGGATACAAAGTTAACTATATGGCATCCTCTCTCTCAAAGAAAAATTTCACATTGCAGTTGTTCTGCCAAATACAGATGGGGATAACCGTTTTACTATGGTGCTCTCTGGGACGGCATCCGAAATTATCTGGATACCGTAAGTGAATTTCCTATCACAGTTTCAGAATATGCCTATCCGCTTACCCGTGACGGCAACGGACTGGTCCTGGAAAAATATTCAACCAGGACTCTGATGATCTCCAGGGATTGATCACCATTGCCATGGACCATGACCGCTCTTCTTATTTCCTGGAAAAATTTGCCAAAAAGCAGATCCCGGTGGTGCTTATTGGCGCTGATCTTCATACAGATTTTCGTCTTTGCTGCATCAAAGCAAATGATACAGCTGTGGGCTATCTTGCTGCAGAGCTTCTCACTGCTTTTCTTCCATCCGGCTATCCGGCAAAGATCCTTATGGCCGGAGACTATGGCTGCCTTGGCATGGAGGATCAGCGCCTTAATATGCAGGCATTTTCAGCTTACCTGCATACCTATGCGCCATCTATTGAAACAGTCCCGTTCCAGGGTTCTGATCCCCTTGCTGTCAGCAAAGAGATCCGGCAGTATCTGACGGTCCATCCGGATACCTATGCCATTTATACCTGCAGTGCCCGTTTTACCTACCATATTTCCCAATGCATCCGACAGTTAGGAATCCAGGACCGTATCCAGGTCATAGGCAACGATCTTTTCACAGAAAGCCGTCAGGCGCTGTCCGATGGCATCCTGCGTGGAGTGATCGACAAAAAATCTCCAAGCAAAGCGCTCTTGCCGTAAAGACCCTGTTTGATTATCTGCTAAAAGGATTATCCCGCAGCAGCTGTCTGGTCATGGAACCGGAAATAGTGTTAAGGAGCAATTTCCAAAGCCATTCAGACTTGCAAAATAAACGTACCGACTATAAAAACGGTTATTTCCGCGGCAGATGACTGCACAGGAAATAACCGTTTTCTCATATTTTATTTTTCTCAGTTTTTATACTTACTATATTTATACTTACAGAAGTGTTTCTACGTAAGCCTTGATCGCCTCATCCTTGCAATTTGCAAAGAACAGTTCCTTAAACTTTGGTCCGGCTACAGCGCCCTTTACCAATTCCTGATCCAGTCCCTTGCAGCAGGTGATCACATCTTTAAAGTTGTTGGCTCTCACCTGATCCAGGATCTTCTTGTTTCTCTGCTCCGGTACTACACGCTCCGGCGGATAGCCGTTACCGCTGCCAAAACCAAATAATTTCTCAAAACTGTAACGAAGGTTCAGCTCACCGCCCCATCCGTAATTCTGTGCATATGGCATAGCTACGCAGTTTCCGTCATTCACCTGTGCAAACAGAAATGCATCTGATGGATTGGATACGTGTCCACACACTACATTTGGAAAACTGTTGCAGGCGATCATAGCTCCCTGACCAGTACCACAGCCTGTCACTACAAAATCTGCAGCTCCTGAAGAAAGAAGCAAGGAAGCCAGAATACCGCACTGCACATAGGTAAGCTGTGCCTCGTCATCTGCGGAATACATGCCGTAGTTGTCTACTACATGTCCCATTGGTTCCACTACTCCCTTAAGTTCACGGTAAATGATCTCGTTTTTGCCAGCCTGGCTGTTTTCGTTGATCAACGCAATTCTCATTATTTTATCCTCCTGATCCCTAAAATACATTTTCACCTATAACTGCGTCCTCTGACGCAGCCATATTTTTCTCATCTTGATCTTAATCTTACAGAAAATCTTCTCTCATAGGAGTAAAGATATCGATCAAAATACCATCTTCCAGACAGGTACAGCCATGCATCACTCCGTCCTGCTTCAGCAGCGTATCCCTTTACTGACTGTATGTACTTCTCCGTCAATGGTAAATTCAAACTTACCGGATGCCACATAGGTGATCTGGGTATGTGGATGGTTGTGCATTGCTCCGATGGAACCTTTCTTAAAGGTATTTTCCACGCACATAACATTATCACAATAAGCTAAGACCCGGCGCACAACTCCTGGTGCTGTCTCCTGTGCCTCTGTTTTCATGAAAAACCCATCTTTGATCTTTATTTGGATAGTCCATAATTCCTCCTTGTTGATTTGATTGACATATATAATAAGCTTATTATATGTTCCTTATGGGGATGCGTCAAGAGTTAACGTTTACTTTTTTAAATATAATTCATTAAATTTGCGTTTTTCTGAAAAAATATATATAATGAAGCCCAGGGGAATACTTAAAATGACAAACAAACCGATCTACATAAAATATACGATAAATTAAAATCCGCTATCAAGGGCGGCACCTACCCGCCGGAAGTTTTCTTCCCACAGAGCAGGAATTGGAAACTTTATACCAGGTCAGCCGCACTACTATCCGCAAGGCTGTAAAACTGCTTTCTGATGAAGGTATTTTAAGTGTGCGCCAGGGCTGTGGCACGATGGTCATGGACATCCGCACTACTCAGAATTATAACCAGGTCACTTCTGTAACTGAGTCTTTGCGAAAACGTGGCTATGATGTGACCACAGGAAGCATGATGATCGATGTGATCCCGGCTTCCAGGGATATTGCTGCAGACCTTTTTATACCGGAAGGAACGCCGGTTGCCCGGATCCAGAGACTGCAGCTGGCAGATGGCAGACCGGTAACTTTAATGGAAAACTATATTGAATATGCAAAAGTCCCTGGCATTGAGCAGCACAGCGGCCATTTCGTTGCCCTGTATCAGTTTTTAGAAGAGACCTATGGCCTGATCATCGATGCTACCAGGGACCGTATTTCAGCCAAATCTGCAGATTTCTTAGAAGCCCGTGTCCTGGAAATAGAACCCAAAACCGCTCTTTTAGTGATCCGGCGTATTTCCTATTATCAGGATAAGCCGGTGAGTATTGACCACGTGCGCATCATTGGCAGCCAGTACGAGGCAGAGATCTCAGGAAAAGGAAGGAGCAAATAATATGTGTCTCACAGAACTTGCAAAAAAGATCGACATCAGCTGCGTCCAGGCATTCCATACCAGTGATGAGATCGACTCTATGGTAGAAGCTGCCATCCGGTATCATTTCGCTGCTGCTTTCACCCTTCCTGCCTTTTCTTCTTATATAGCAAAAAAGCTGGCTGATTACCCGGACATCCACACAGGAGGCGTCATCAGCTTTCCGGGAGGCGGTGATACTATTTTCCAGAAAAGCAGACAGGCAAAAGAACTGCGTGAAGCCGGTTGTAAAGAGCTTGATATGGTTATGAATTTAACAGCTTTGCGGAGTCATGAAGACAATTATGTACTGGAAGATATTGGTGCTGTTCGGGAAGCAGCCGGTAAAGATATCTTAAAGGTCATTATTGAAGCACCTCAGCTGACAGAGGAAGAAATACGCAGGGCAGTAAATTTATGCATCCGGGCCGGTGCTGATTACGCAAAAACAAGCACAGGCTGGTATCCTGCACACCCTTCTGCCCTCTCTCAGGTACAGATCATGACAGATGAGGCAAAGGGACGTATTAAGATCAAAGCTGCCGGAGGGATCCGCACATTAGAAACCATCCATGCCATGGAAAAAGCCGGCTGTGACCGTTTTGGCATCGGTCTCTCTTCTGCTTTAAAGCTTTTTACGGACCTGTCTTAATGATCGATCCTGTATCTGCCCTTTTAAAGATACCTTTCAATAACCTTTCTGGCATTTATTCTAAAAAGATACCTGAAACATTGTGAAATATGCCTATAAAGTCACCATTGATTTTATGACCTTTTAGTGATATATTTTTAACTATCAGATGATATTTTTTTAACAAACAAATACTATATAAATGCATCATTGAAAGGAGAACATTATTTATGAAGGGTTACGCAATGTTAAAAATCGGAGAATCTGGCTGGATTGAGAAAGACCGTCCTGCATGTGGACCAATGGACGCTATCTGTAAGCCATTAGCAGTTGCTATCTGTACTTCCGATGTACATACTCTCTGGGAAGGCGCTATCGGCGACCGCCACAACATGATCTTAGGACATGAGTGCTGTGCAGAAGTAGTTGAAGTTGGTTCTATGGTAAAAGATTTCAAGCCAGGCGACCGTGTATTAGTTCCTGCTATCACTCCTGACTGGAACTCCTTAGAGGCTCAGGCTGGTTTCTCCATGCACTCCGGCGGTATGTTAGCGGGCTGGAAATTCTCCAACTTCAAAGATGGCGTATTTTCCGAATACTTCCATGTAAATGATGCAGACGGCAACCTGGCACTGCTGCCATCCAACATCAGCCCAACTGACGCATGTATGCTGTCTGATATGGTTCCTACGGTTTCCATGGCGTAGAGCTGGCAGATGTTCAGTTTGGTGATACTGTTTTAGTAGTTGGTATCGGACCTGTAGGACTTATGTCTGTAGCAGGAACCAATATGCGCGGCGCTTCCCGCATCATCGCAGTTGGAACCCGCCCTGTCTGCGTAGAAGCAGCTAAGAAGTACGGCGCTACCGATTTCGTAAGCTACAAGAACGGCCCGATCTGGAAACAGGTTATGGATATGACAGACGGCAAGGGCGTTGACAAAGTTGTCATCGCAGGCGGCGGCGTTGAAACCTTCGCAGAAGCAGTTAAGTGCTTAAAGCCAGGCGGCAAGATCGGTAACGTAAACTACCTTGGCTCCGGCGATACCATTGATATCCCACGTACAGAATGGGGCGTTGGTATGGGTCACAAGCAGATTAACGGCGGTTTAATGCCAGGCGGACGTTTACGTATGGAAAAACTGGGCGCTTTAGTATCTGCCGGAAAACTGGATGTTTCCCCATTAAGCACTCATGTATTCAAGGGCTGGGATCACCTGGAAGAAGCATTATTCCTTATGAGAGACAAGCCAGCTGACCTGATCAAGCCAGTTGTTGTGATCGAAGAATAAAGACTTTAATGGCTAAATAGCATACTTATCTTGAGGACGCGCTTCTGGCGCGTTCTCGTTCTACAGGAAAACAGAGCACGTACTCTGGGAATTGGGGATTTTGGTTATCATATGAAAATACTGATCGTATCCGGCTTCCTGGGCGCAGGAAAACTACTTTTATCAAGGCATTGGCAAAACACACAAAAGACTTTGCCATACTGGAAAATGAATACGGTGCCGCTGGCATTGACGCAGACCGGCTGCGTGCAGAAGAAGGTCAGAGCCCTGTCAACATCTGGGAAATGACAGAAGGCTGCATCTGCTGCTCTGCCAAAGGAGATTTTTCCCTGTCCGTTCTCTCCATTGCCAATACCATTGACCCGGAATATCTGGTCATCGAACCTACCGGTGTCGGTATGCTTGGCAATGTCATGGAAAATTTAAAGCAGATCGAATACGAGCATATTTCCATTTTGGCACCTGTGACCATTGCAGATATCTACAGCTACCGGCGTTATTTAAAAGAATATCCTGCTCTTTACGAGAACCAGATCAAAGATGCCGGAACTATTTTCCTGTCAAAGTCCGAACAGGCTTCTGCTGAAGAAAAAGAAGAAGCCAGACAGGTCTTAGCCGGGATCAATCCCACAGCTACGATCTATACAGACCACTACTCTTCTCTTCCTGAGAAAGACTGGCTGCGGCTTCTTGAAACAGGGTATGACGGACGGTTGTACCAGGTAAAGGCAGAAGAAACCGAAAACCTTCCGGATACCTTTTCCATTGAAAACGCCTATTTTTCTTCCCCAGAGTCTCTTCTTATATTCTTAGAAGATCTGATCCGGGGACAGTACGGAAATATTTTCCGCGCCAAAGGACAGATCCTTGGGTTCCCAGTGGTTTCAGTTTGATGTAGCCGACAGCCGTTATGGCATTACAGGCTGTGAACCCCAAAAGACTGGAAAAGCTGTATTCATCGGCACAGAGATCCACAGACAACCCATCCGCCGTGTGGTATTAAGTAAGATGATCCAGAAAAAAATCGTCGTAAAAAAACGATGAACATTGACAGTCTGAGCATACCTGATCTTCCCAAAAACGCCTTTCACCAGGCGTTTTTTAATGTTCTCTTTTTAAAAAGTGTCTGGAAACATATGCCTGTAATTGCATTTTATCTTCTCCTATGTTAAACTGTTTTAGATATAGCAAAATCATATTTATAAAAATAAAGGGGTTAAATCACATGAGCAAAAACAAACGAAGTACATTCTCCGGAAAACTGGGCTTTGTACTGTCTGCTGCCGGTGCTTCTGTAGGACTTGGAAACATCTGGCGATTTCCGTATCTGGCTGCCAAATATGGCGGCGGCATCTTTTTACTGGTCTACATCATCCTGGCTCTTACCTTCGGCTACACCATGATCATGGCTGAGACATCTTTGGGACGAATGACCAAAAAGAGCCCGGTAGGCGCTTACCAGAGTTTTGGAAAATCCAAATGGCTCTCTCTTGGCGGCTGGATCAATGCCATTATCCCGATCCTGATCGTTCCTTACTACTCCGTAATCGGCGGATGGGTCATCAAATATCTGATCGGCTATTTCAGCGGACAGGCGCAGACACTTGCCTCTGACACTTATTTTTCCGCTTTTATCTCCAATGGAGCTTCCACAGAGATCTGCTTTATTGTTTTTACCTTCTGCACCTTAGGCATCATCTACGCAGGTGTGCAGAATGGTATTGAACGTGTTTCCAAGTTTATGATGCCGGTCCTGGTAGTTCTTTCCGTGATCATTGCCATTTATTCTGTTACCAGACCTGGTGCTTTGGAAGGCGTTAAATACTTTCTGGTACCCAATCCGGCAAACTTTTCCTGGATGACAGTTGTTTCCGCCATGGGCCAGATGTTCTACTCTCTGTCCATTGCCATGGGTATCCTGGTGACTTTCGGCTCCTACATGTTAAAGGATATGTCCATTGAAGACTCCACCCAGAATGTAGAGATTTTCGATACTGCTATCGCCATTATGGCAGGTCTTATGATCATCCCTGCAGTATTTGCTTTCTCCGGCGGTGATCCTGATACACTGAACGCCGGTCCTGCACTGATGTTTATTACCATTCCAAAAGTATTTGCCAATATGGGCCTTGGAACCGGTATCGGTATCCTGTTCTTCTTACTGGTATTATTTGCAGCAATGACCAGCTCCATCGCACTGACCGAAAGCGCCGTTTCTACCTTTGAGGATGAGTTGTACTGGGGACGTAAAAAATCTACCATTGTTATGGCAGTGATCATGGTATCCCTTGGTTCTTTATCCTGTCTGGGATACGGACCTTTGGCAAATGTGACCATCATCGGCATGCAGTTTCTGGATTTCTTTGATTTCCTCACCAACTCTGTGATGATGCCGATCGCAGCCATTGCCACCTGCCTTCTGGTCTCCAGAGTCATCGGTGTAAAAAAGATCGAAGAAGAAGTCACCTTAGAAGGAAAGCCATTCCGAAGAAAAAGATCTTCTATTTTATGATCCAGTACCTGTGCCCTATCTTTGCAGCCATTATCCTGATCAGTTCCGTGGCTAATGCATTTGGATGGATTTCTATGTAGTTTTTACCAATAACTCTTATATTGTTTCCTATGCCAATTAAAGACTGCTGCAAAATGGATTTTCTCCGTTATGCAGCAGTCTTTTTTACCTTATTATTTTCTTCTGTACACAGTTTATAAATATCAATCATCTGAGACTTTCCGATCTTTACAAAATTACCTACTGGAATCGTATCCCCATAAGTTGCCTTATCGGCCATTTCTTCAAACGCATCTGTCGGTAATCCGGCATCTTCAAACGTCAAAGGCATTCCCAGTTTTTTAAAGAATTCTCTCATACGTCTGATACCTTCCAGACATATTTCATCTTCTTCTCCATATGCCAGATCTACATCCCATACTCTTACTGCAAACTGCATAAAGCGTTTTTTATCATGACTGTAAACATATTCCATCCATGCAGGATATACAATAGAAAGACTTGCTCCATGAGCAATATCGTAAAGTCCGCTCATTTCCAGCGCGATACGATGGGACGCCCAATCCTGTACTCTTCCTGTATTTAATAATCCATTATGAGCGAGAGTTCCTGCCCAGACAATTTCGGCTCTTGTGTCATAATTTTCCGGCTCTTTTAAAGTTTTCTCTCCATTGGCAATAATACTGCGAAGTGCTGCTTCACATAACCGATCTGTCAGATCCACATGTGTTGTGTTGGTAAAATAGCGTTCCATAATATGGGTCATCATATCTACAACTCCACAGCCGATCTGGTATGCAGGCAATGTAAATGTAAGTTCAGGATTTATAATGGCAAATACCGGGCGGATCAGGTCCAGATTAATACTCTTTTTATACCATCCATCTTCATTTGTAATAACAGAGCTTAAACTTGATTCACTTCCAGCTGCCGGTATAGTACAAATTACGGCTGTTTTTAGGGTTTTCTTTGGGGTATCTTTACCAAGATAAAAATCCCAGACATCTCCCTCATAAGGGACACCAACACCGATTGCTTTCGCAGTGTCAATAGCACTTCCGCCACCGATCGCAAGGATAAAATCAATTTTCTCATTGCGGCATATTTCAATTCCTCTGCGCACCAGACTTAGCCTCGGATTTGGTTTCACGCCTCCCAATTCCAGAATATCAATTTTCTGCTGTTTCAATGAACTGCTTACTGCATCAAAAAGCCCATTTTTCTTAATACGGTCTGAGCCATATACTACGAGTACCTTATTACAGTCACTGTATTTTCGTATTTTCTCTCCAACCTGTTCCTGCGTACCTTTTCCAAACACAATTTCTGTCGTATTAGAAAATTCAAAATTGATCATATTTCTTCCCGTCCTTATCTGTATAATTCTGCCTTTCCCAAAGATCCAAATAACTCCATTTTCTCCCGGATCACCTGTTTTGCATCATTGATTCCTGGAGTCAATACTTTAGCAGGAACAAATCCACCTGTTTCCTGAATCACTTCATCTACCTTCTTAAAGAACGCATATTTAAAATCACTTGAAATATTCACTTTTCGGATTCCAATCTGGCATGCCCTACGGATCTCATCATCCGGATTGTTGCTTCCACCATGAAGGACTAATGGTACAGGTGCAACTTCTTTGATCCGCTCTAACAGCTCCAGCTGAAGTTTTGGCACAAATCCTTTTGGATAGATTCCATGCGCTGTTCCAATTGCAATTGCAAGGCAGTCAACCCCTGTTTTGGTTACAAAATCAATGACATCTTCCGGATTTGTATATGTAACATTTTCTACTCCACCTTCATCTGAGTTACTCATAACTCCGATGGTTCCAATCTCACCTTCCACTGATACTCCTACCATATGTGCCAAGTCTGTTACTTCTTTTGTGAGGCGGACATTTTCCTCATAAGGCAGTTCTGAACCATCAAGCATAACTGATGTGAAACCTGCCTGGATCGCTTTCATACACTGTTGAATGGTTTTTCCATGATCCAGATGAAGAACAAAGGGAACTTTACTGTTAGATAATCTTGCCCTTACATACTGATAAAATCTCTTGTGGCAAAATCAAATTCACCTGGTGCTACCTGTACAATGGCCGGCGCATTCTGCGCTTCTGCCTCTTCTACCACTGCACGAAACAGTGAACTCTCCGTTGCATTAAATGCACCTACTGCAAACTGATTTTTGTCTGCTACTTTTAACATTTCCTCCATATTGATCAGCATATTTATTTTCCTCCTTAAATATTATTTATTCTCCCATTCATTTCCCTTAAAATGTTTCTATTTTGATCTCCCCATCATCTGAAGCTGCACCAGTCTCTGTTCCTAAATCTTCAAAGCTTTCATCTTCCTCGGTTACAGGTTTTTTAAGCAATGATAAGATGACTCCTGTTATCACACTGCCGATAGCAAGTGCCAGACAGAACTTTGCCGGATTAGTAAACAACGGTACAGAAAGCATTCCGCCATGAGGTACTGGTGAGCCGCATCCCCACATCATAGATAAACCACCTGCAACTGCGGAACCACATACACAGGAGAAAACCACACGAACTAAATCTCTTGCTGCGATTGGAATAACGCCTTCTGTGATCATGCAAAATCCCATAGGAACAGCTGCTTTTAAAGCTTCCTTTTCTGCCTTTGTATATTTATTTCTGGTAAGGAGACAGGAAATAGCAATTCCAAAAGGAGGAATCATGGAACCTACAAATTTAACTGCTTCTGGTTCTAAAACTCCATCCACCATAAGTCCATTTACAAAAGTTGACATTGTCTTATTAACAGGACCACCAAAATCAAAACATGCCATTCCACCTAAAACTGCACCAAATACAAATTTAGAACCATTCTGAAGACCACTGATTGCTGCTGTCAGCGTTACCTGAAGCCATGCAAACGGCTGCCCTACTACTGTAAACATAAGAACAGATGCTACTGCCGTTACAAGTACAGGAATCACCATAACCGGCATCAATCCCTGCATTGCGCTTGGAAGCTTTACATATTTTTTTACAGCCAATACCAGATAGCCAACTAAAAATCCGGCTACGATACCACCGATAAAACCAGCTTTAATTTCCGTACAGATAAAGCCAAGAATCAAGCCAGGTGCAATACCAGGTCTGTCTGCTATAGAATAAGCAACACCCGCCGTAATAACAGGAACTACTGCCGACATTCCAAAGCCACCGGCTTTATACAGATACCAGCCAATACCTGATGTAGAATTACGAACATCTCCGTCAATAAACTGTCCTAAAGCCATACACAATCCAGCAGCTACTACTAAAGGAATCATATAACCAATTGCTGTCAATACATGTTTCTTAATAATTGCGATCACTCCATGTTCTTTCATAGTCCTTCTCCTTTTAATTTTTGTTTTCTAACGCTTTTTCTACTTTTTCAATAAAACCGATGGCATTTTTGATCACTGCTGCCGTCCCCACTCGGATCACCGGTTTTCCCTTAAAGCGTTCTTCTCCTGAGATCTTTACATCTACCGCCAGGATTACTACATCAGCTTCTGCAATCTGCTCTGATGTCAATTTATGTTCCGTCCCGATCGTTCCCTGGGTTTCCACAACACATTCATGGCCTCTGGCTTTTGCTCCCTTTATCAACTTTTCCCTTGCCATATAGGTATGTGCTATTCCTGCGGTACATGCTGCTACTCCTACGATCTTCATTCACTGCTCCCCCTTTCTGTTAAATAAAGTGAATATTTCTGCTTCACTCTCTGTGTTTAATAATGTTTCTATTACCTTCTCATCACAAAGCGCTATAGCTACCTGTGATAATAATGAAACCAGCTCTGATGTATCTTTATCATTTACAGCAAACATAACAAAAGCTCTTGTTGTTCCTTCTCCCAGCGTCTCCCATTCAATTCCCTTATCCAGTCTTCCTACTGCCATAGCAGTCTTGCCTACAGCAGCTGTCTTTCCATGAGGGATCGCAACCTGATCTCCAATTCCAGTAGGACCTTCACTCTCTCTTTCATACACAGCTTTAATATATCCAGCTTTGTCCACCAAAACTCCGGCCCGATCAAACATCTCCGCCATTTCTTCAATTACTTCTTTCTTATCCCTTCCCTTCATGTGAAGGTTAATACATGACCTGTTAATCACATTTTCAATAGTCATTTCTCCTGTCATTTTCCTTCCTCCCCTTTTTCTCTGCTACTGTTTACTGCAGCCTGAATCCTTCGATTCATTTCTACTGCCAACCAATGCCCATCCTGCATATTCCGGATTGCTTCCACTTCTGCTTCTTCATCCCACAGATCCAGAAAAACACTGTAAAACTTTACAGTTTCCTCCTTCATTCCCATAGAATCATCCAGATTAAATGCAAGAAGAAATATAACATCTGCATCTTCGTCTTCCTGCCATTTCACTGGTCGTTTCAATGTGGCAACCATAACCGCAGGCCTTATAACACATTTGGCATTTCCGTGAGGGATCGCAACTCCTTTTCCAAGAGCTGTAGGTGCTGTTACCTCATGTTCCAATACAGACTTTTCAAATTCTGCTGTAACGTAACCACTGTCCTCTAATTGTTTGCACAGCATATGAAGCAGTTCGTTTTTATCATTTATTTCAAGATTCAGATGCACAAATTCTTCACAAAAAAGATTTTTCTGGATATGCAACTGATTACAGGGCTGTTTTGTTTTCAATTTTCGTCTTCTTACCTGCTTCATACGATTTTCAATATTTCGTATGTCATACTGGGTCATCAGGCAATCTACAACCACTACTTCTTTTCCATAATAAGGCGTATCCAATTGCATTGTGGTGATCACCAGATCACAGGAAACTGATTTCAATTTTCTTATTTCCCTTATAGAAAGAACTTCTGTAATACAGAGATCACTTATATTACGCTCTAACTGTTCCCGCAGGATCTGCGACATTCCAATTCCGTAATCACAGATCACACAGGCTGAAACTCGGGAAAGGCTGCGCTCTATAGCACCTCCTAAAAGTAATGCAAGACTGCACATTTCATGCTCATTTAATTCCAATCCCAATTCTTTCTCAAAATATACGCCTGCCCCATAAACTGCTGCAAAAACATTTGGATATTTTTGCTTTACCTGTTTTAAAAGCGGATTTACAATTTTTATATTGTACTGTAACCTTACGATCATGGAACGCAGCTGTAAAAACAAAGTTTTTGAAAAAAACAGATCCTGTCTGAGATTAACATTTACAATATCACTTAACAGTGAGATCAAACGTATACTGAAATAGCAAAGTTCTATATCATCTGCTTCACATTGCAGCATCTGCTTTTCATCCTGAAAGATCTGGATATCAGAAATCCCAACTGCGAATTCAATAAATTGTTTCTCTGTATCCTGCAAAGATAAGCTATAATTTCTTTCCAGTTCTTTGATCAACGTTTCCGTAATATGTTTTGTATATCTTTCTTTTACCTTTATAGGTGAAACATCCGGTAATTGAACATTTTTATTATTTCTTGCCCGGACAATGGATAAGGATAATAAGAAAAACATTTGTATATGAGCTTCATATCCAAAAGAAAAACTGTACTGCCGTTCTAAAAAGCAAATTGCTTTGTTGATTCCATTGGTATCAAACCCTTTTAAAAAATCTTCTATCAGCAAATACTCCCCTTTTTGCCTGCATGTATATTTTTCCTTTTTTATCCTTAGGAAAAGATTCCACATCGCAATCCGCCAGGAAAATTCATCACAAAGAATCCAAAATCCTTTTCCCCGTCCCTTTTCCAGGGTAATCTTTCGGTTTTTCAGCCATTTTTCCACCTCAGGTATAAGTCTTTCTGCTGCCGAACGACCCATATATAGATATTTTTGGATCTCTGTATAATTAATCTGTCCTTTTGTAAGAAGATAATAGATCAACAGGCTTTTCTCATCCGCTTCTTCTGCGGTTAACCCTTTACTTTCCAGCTGTCTTGTATATCTCTCCCAGACCTCAGCTTCAATTACCAGCTTTATTCCCAGTCTGGGCTTTTTCTCCAATGTTCCCAGGCTTTCCTTTTTGATCACCTCCTGTATGATCAGTAATTCATTTCTTATGGTTTTCACAGATACCTGCAAGGCCACTGAAATATCTGATACAGGAACAAAATCATCCTGCGCATGAAGGTAATACAGAATATCCATCTGTCTTTCTGTCATGCTTCTTCATTCCCCTTTCCTTTTGATTTCTGTGAATCTTTAACTTTGTGCCTTTATTATAACAGAACATTTTTCCCGCTCCTTTTTTTTTTGACACATTTCCGGTTTTTACTTTATTTTTGACACATTTAAAAGCATTAATGTATTTTTAAATTTCCAGTTTTTCCCAATTATTAGTTAGAAAAAAAGACCGCACTTCTTATCTGTGCAGTCTTTTTTACTCCTGTTACTTATTTTAATATGATAATCTATATTCCTTATACCTGGTCGTACTGGATGGAATCCTTTACCATCTGTGCATGCTGAGGTCCCATCAGCAGACGGATCAGTTCGATCCCCAGATCTAAGGCATATCCAAGTCCTCTTGCTGTGGTGATATTTCCATCTGTGATCACGCCCTGACGGGTGTAGGAAACACCCTCTAACTTGTCCTCAAAACCTGGATAGCAGGTGGCTGTTCTTCCCTTTAACAGTCCCATTTCCCCAAGGATACTTGGAGCTGCGCAGATGGCTGCAATGCGGCGCCCTGCTTGTTTGCCTTGCAGATCGCATTCTTTAAGCCTTCATGAGCCTTTAATGTATTGGTTCCCGGCATACCTCCTGGGAGGAATAATACATCTGCTTCTTCTGCTGCTGTTTCATCAAAAGGGCATCTGCTTGAAAATGAATATGATGAGAGCCTGTGATCTCACGGCTTCCTGTTACTGATACAGTGTTACTTCTGCTCCGGCACGGCGAAGAACGTCTACTACTGCAAGACATTCCACTTCTTCCAGCCCATCTGCAAGAAACGCAAAACTTTTGACATTTTTATTCTCCCTTTATACAATGTGTAACCGATCTGAAACTTTATTTATTTTACCATTTTTCCCTTTTTCTGAAAAGAGATAAATGCTATGATAGTGTATACCAAAACGTGCAAAATATTGTTAAAAAGCACACAACCAGAAGGAGTATCTACATGGAGATCGAAGAAAATTTCTCATTAAACAAATCCCTGAAGGGTGTACATCTTTTCCTGCAGACAGATCGAACAGGCCTACTTAAATACAGATCCTGTGGTCCTGGGTCCGCAGGGACAATGATGACTACTATCTCACCTACAAGGAAAAGGCCTCTTATCCAGGGAAGAATATAATCTTCCTCTGAATAAAGAAGCCTATGAACATCTGCTTGCCAAGGCAGATGGCATTATCCTTACAAAAGAGATATATGATCCCGGTTCCGGGAAATGATCACCTTACCATTGAATTAGACGTCTTTGAAGGCCACTACGACGGTCTTATCCTTGCAGAGGTAGAATTTGCCAGTGAAGAGGAAGCAAAGGCATTTAACCCGCCTGCATGGTTTGGAGAGGACGTTACTTTTTCCGGTGAGTATCACAACAGCCGCCTGTCAAAGGGTTAAGCTAATATCTTTTATAATGCTCCAGCTGGTCTGCCATCTCTTCGCCTACTTTGTAGCTGAGAAGGATGGCATCCGGCACCAGCTTCTCCGGCATAGCAAGAAGATAATGCTGGATCTCATAGGTAAAAGCCCTTTTATAATCTGCCTTTGCCAGAGCTTTTAAAATCATATCCCAGTCTGTATTTCCTGTATAAGGAAGCACATGAACACGGTCTGTCTGGTCGGAAATTGGGTAGCCCGAAGATAGGGACCTACTTTGGCGATCGCCTTATCCTGGTCCAGGTTTCGATGGCGCCGTGTTCTGTATCCCAGCAGATACCCAGATTGTCGGAGCCAATGGCTTTTAACAGATCCAGTAATTCCTCCGGCTGGATACAGTAGCGCTTCACCCCTTCTTTGTCTCACCCACATGTTTTCCACGTGAACTACCCATTCCCTTACGGACAGTTTTTGTTTCTGTATTTTGGTATCCGCAAACGGCACACAGCTGACTGCTGGCATAAAATTTATTTATCTTCCGAAACTATCACTTGGTTTTCGCTGATAATCTCATGTGACATCTTGTGCAGATAATCTTTCTGGTATTTGTTATTTTCTCGTAGCTATCTTTCTTTATTTTGTAGTAGTTTGGCTTCTTTTTCTTTGTGTGCTCTCCCAGCAGACTCGAAAGATCGAAAGACCAATACGCTCTTCTGCCTTCGAATCCTTATAGATTCCATTTGTGTTTTACGTTTTCAAGATATAATAGTTGAACAAAATCGGAACTTTCTGTATAATAAAACCTGATGTTGAAAATTGAAAATACCTCAGAGTACAATAAGACTATTGACTGACAGGTTAGTAAAAATCTTATTGAACAGAGAGAGGTATCTACAATGAAGTCTTACACACAGAACGCAAAACGACAATAATACAACTAAAATGACCGTAAGGATCCGAATGTTATAGTAGGATTAGTTAGAGATTATGCGATGCAGACTAAACGTGTGGATTATGATCCTGGTGGATATAGGAGGTTAGCTGCCATAGAGGGAAGGGTATACCATTCAACCGCTATTTCAGTACCTGACACTGATACATCGAAATGCTTATAGATGTGGCTTATTCACTGAGATATGAAAGGTTGAAAAACCTTGAATTTTCAATAGAAACACTTGATTATATGAGGAGGTGAAGTGCTATGAAAAAAAAACGATGGATTCACGCTGGCAGAGCTCTTGGTCGTTGTCGCTATTATTGGAGTTCTTGTGGCGATCTCCGTTCCGATCTTCAGTCAGCAGCTTCATAAAGCCAGAGTTGCGACAGACTGGGCCAATGTAAGAAACTACTATTCGCAGCTCCAGTATGATTTTATGGAAACAGAAACAGTCAAGGATGAATACTTGAATGTATGGGGAAAGCCAGGGATCACTTCTTTTCAATTAACAGGACAGACTGTGAAACTAAAACCGGATGTCTATGGGTTGCACCAGAAAACAATAATGGTGGATACAACCTGTTGTATACTTGCAATGACTATCATGACAAGTGTCGATTAATGCTTCCAGAAGACTAAGAATATAGTTCCATGGGCCTATGGGAACGGAGTACTCCGTCCTCTCCTATAGAGCCTTTTTCTTATTTTACCCTGGCCTTCCACGCAACGTAAAGGTCAAACCACTCGCCTTTCACTAAATTTACTCTTACCGCAGATAGCTTATCGAATTTCCAAAAGAAGTTCAGCATAATGCGTTGTTATGTCCTTTTTAAGATATATTCCAACAGGCAGTAATTCGACATAATATTCTATCCATGATATAATTTAAATAATAACATATGAACGAAATACAGTGAGTATATCTGCAATTATGAAAATTATCAGTTAACTTCTCTGTATTTTAATTATACAAGGATTTTTCAAACGCAATTTCTGTCTTTTTATTCCTATAAATCTTCGTGGAGTTTTATATCCCTATTATCTGCCATACATTGTTTTAAAGCAACAATCATTTTTCCGCATCCAGCGGCTTTGCAAGATGGGCATTCATTCCTGCCAGCTGGCTGTTGATAATATCTTCTGCAAAGGCATTTGCGGACATTGCAATGATCGGAACCCTCATGGCATCTCTTCTTTTCATTTCCCTGATTGTCCTTGCCGCATTCAGACCATTCATCTTCGACATCATAATATCCATATAAATTACCCCAAAATAATCCAGTGCAGATTTCTCCGAAGATTTCAACTGCTTCCTGTCCGTCCGCTGCACAGGTAACCTCCATACCACTGTCTTCCAGTATACATCTGGCAATTTCCATGTTCAGCTCATTGTCTTCCACAACCAATGCCCGCATACCTTCCACTGAATAATCCTCAAGGCTTACCGAATTGTTTTCTGGTGAATTACTGATTTTATCCTGTACTCCAATTTTGAACGGTATTTTTACAACAACTGTAGTACCAACACCAATTTTGCTCTTCAGTTCAATTCTTCCATCCATCCTGTCCACAAGCTGTTTCGTAATCGCTAGCCCCAGTCCGGTGCCTTCATATCTGGATCTGCTTGTCTGGCTTTCCTGGGAGAACATATCAAAAGCATGGGCAATAAAATCTTCACTCATACCCACGCCTTGATCTTTGCAATAGAAAGTGAAAAATGCTCTGCCATCATCCAGCGCTTCTTCCTTAACCCAGACCGTGATCACACTACCCACCTGACTGAATTTTATAGCATTGTCCAAAATATTCGATAGAATCCTGCCAAGATATACCGGATTTCCAACCAGAGCGATGTGACTATATGTACCATTTTTCCAGTCAATCTCATACTGAATGCCTTTCTTTGCAGCCCGCTCATCATAAATTTGGTTCAATTCCCTCAGTACCGTTGTCAGATCAAACAAAAGCTGATAATCCTTTAAATCTCCGCTCTGAAGTTTATTCATATCCAGCACATCATTTACCAGAGACACAAGATATTTCAGGGATTCCATTGCCTTTTCTCTGATCTTCTGCTGCATCTGTGGATCATCTGCATACTGATTTCCCATATTTACCATACCGATAATACCGTTCAATGGTGTACGGATATCATGACTCATGGTTGCCAGAAACCTTGTTTTCATTTCGGCTTCCCTCTTTGCTGCTTCCGCTGCAAAGTTAAGATTCTCTTCACGTCTCTTGGAATCACTGATACTGCGGACCGTACATAAGACATGGGTCACATTTCCAGATTCATCCCGTTTTTTTACAGTAAAAAGCATCCGATGCCAGCTGCCATCACACATCCTGTATTCTGTAGAAATACATTCTTCCGTCTTCAATCTTGCGGAAAGTGTAGAAACATCCAGAAACGGACGTATCAGCGGACGGTATTCCGGTGCAACCATTGTATCACAAAGCTGATACAGTTTCTCCGATGCACATCCTCTGTTTCCTGTCAGTTTGTGTATTTCGCTGTCATTTGATACCTCTTCAAAAAAATCTTTCTGCACATCAATCCTGTAGATAGAACAGTAACTCTTAGCAATTGCCGAAATTATTTCATTACTCAGCCGTGTCTCGTCCAGTGCCTGCCTTAACTGATTCTGGATCGTAGTTTCTTTTTCCATGATATCATCAATATGCCGGAAACCCACCAGTGCGAAAAAATGTTTCTCGTCCTGGTATATTTTGATTGCCTGCGCCTCAAAAAATTCATGCTGATTCGGATTTGGTTTGCTTCTGTAATGGTAGGTAATGCGCTCTCTCCGGGAAAGCTGTTCCTTCAGATACCTCGTCGAAATCCAGTTTTTAAATTCTTTTCTCTCTTTTTCATACAGATACTGAACTGCATATTGGTCAGCAGCATAATTAAAATTATCACACTGTTTCAGATTCATTTTTTTTGCATTGGTTCCGTCATTCATATGCAGAATCTCAAAGAAACCGGTATTTAATTCAACATAATAGACAGCCGTAAAATCTGCACATATTTTGTCCAAAAGCCGTCTTTCCGCTATCTGTTCTTCCAGCGTACTTTTCAGTTTTCTGTTCCTCATATGTACCATTACAGTCAGGATAAGAAGCAGAACGATCAGCACGGCTATAAAAACCAAAGCGGCTACAGACTGCATTTGCTTTGGAAATATGTATTTAGTTTCTGTCATAGCAAAATCCTCTCTCTGTTTCCTGTCTGCTTTTTCCCATGCATCTGGAAGGCTCCTGATTGCTGCGATTGCCTCATAATCATTCATGACAGGCATTTGGCCTTCTCAACTCCTCGCTTATAGTCAGCTTAATTTTTTTATCATCCAACGGCTTTGCAAGATGTGCGTTCATTCCTGCTTCCATACACTTTTCGGCATCTTCCCTGAATGCATTTGCAGTCATAGCAATGATAGGGATTGTTTTTGCATCTTGCCGTTCCAGGGCTCTTATTGTTCTTGTAGCAGTAAGACCATCCATCACCGGCATCATAATATCCATTAAAATAACATCGTATGTTCCCGGTTCGGAAGCTTCAAAATGCTGAACAGCTTCTAACCCATTGTTTCACTGTTTCTACTTTAGCTCCATTTTCCGTCAGCATAAATTCTGCTATTTCCACATTCAGCTCATTATCTTCAACCAGCAATACCCGGATATCTGATATATCTGCATCAAAATCTTCTTTTTCTTCTGGCCGTACATTTGTATCAATTTTAAATGGAAGTATTACAGTAAAACAGCTTCCTTCACCAAGCTTGCTTTCAACTGTTATGGTTCCGCCCATCTTTTCTACAAGTTGTTTCACAATAGGCATTCCCAGACCTGTCCCATTATAATCAGAACGTGGGGAATTATCTGCCTGTACAAATGGAGTAAACAATTCATTTTTTATAAATTCTTCTGACATTCCAATTCCATTATCTTTTATTTTAAATTCACATGTCATGTGATCTTCTGATCTTTCAATCGTTCTCATACTCATGTAAATAAAACCATTCACCTTATTGTACTTCATACTGTTTGTAAACAGATTCATCAATATTTTTTTCAGATGAACTGCATTGCTCCAAACATATATACCACTGTAATCATCATGTTCTCCTATAACATGAAGTCCTTTTTCTTCTGCCTGAAAAGTATAGTGACTCCGTGATTTCTTTACATACCTGATCCAGATTGATGGATTCATCACCAAAAACCACGGTATCCGATTCTAACTTTGCCATATCCAAAACATCATTTATCAATGATAGTAGCAGCTTCGATGACTCATATATTTTATTCATGCAATCCTTTGCCCGCTCAGCATCATTTCCGCTTTTTTCTCAAGAATCGTAAGCATGCCAATAATACCATTGATCGGTGTTCTGATGTCATGAGACATGTTATTTAAAAAGGAAGTCTTAGCCTTATTGGCACTCTGTGCTTCTACAAGTGCATTTTGTAATTCCTGCTGTTTTTCTTCAAGCTCCTGATTCAGCTTCAATGCCTGCTCAGCAGACTTCTTGGATTTTTCTTCCGCACGTTTTGATTTTTTCAAAAGAATCAAGAATTATACACAGGACAACAAAAATAAGAAATTCCAACTATAAGTGAGACTGTCAGTAAATTGTCCTGAATAAAATCCCTCGCTGTAACTTTTCGTGAAGAAGCATTATACGAAACTACTGCACCTGAAAATTGAGTTGTAGGCATAGATGTCAGTGTTTTATTCAGAATGGACAAAAGAACCGGTTCTCCCTGCTGAACAGCAAATGAAACATCAGCTTCTTTTGTCAGGAAAACACTATGAAGCTTATTATTTTTCAAATAGTCTGAAACAGTACCTGAATTGCTTACAATACAATCTGCCTCCCCTTTCTGCATTGCTTTTACTGCTGCATCTGATGTCTCATATTCCACAACCTTCCATTGCGGATAATTGTATGAAAGATATGCTTTCAATGCAAAATCATCTTTTTCAACGGCAACTATATTCTCTTTATTCTCATCAAAAGAATCCTTTGCCGTAATTGCTGCCATATTGAGAGTCAACAGCGTATCCGACAAAGCAAATCCATTTGTTTCTGCAAAGTATGGATTCTGGTTTGCGTGAAAAATCAGGTCTATTCTTCCATCCTGCAATGCCTGAAGCAGTTCACTTCTTGTATCATATCCATTTAATTCAAATTCCAGAGTCTGACCTTGCAGACAATTTTCTGCAAGATCCACATAATCTGTGATAACACCTGTCAGTTTGCCTGTTGATGGATCTACACTGCTGATACCTCCATCCTGATTCAGATACCCTATCCGGATTGCTCCATGCTGCCCGATCCACTCCCTTTCTTCTTTTGAAAGAAACGAGCTGCTCTGTGCAGAAAGATAACGCCTGTAGAGATCATCTGTGTAAAATGGATTGTCATCCTTGATTCTGCGCATAGCACTATCCAGTGCTTCTTTGATATCCGGACGTTTTGGATTTATAGCGAAATAGATTTCTGTCTCTCCAATACTTGTAAGCGGTGAAATATCCGATTCTTCCCAACGGGATTCTTCTACTGAAACGAAGCAGTCAATTTCATGTTTCGACAGTTTGTCCATAATTTCTGTGGTTGTAGAAACATTGATATGCTTCGTATGCAGACCATATTTTGATTCCCATTCATTAAGCACATCCTCCACTATATTATCTTTAGACACACCAATATTTTTCCCTCAAAAGAATCCAAATTTCCTGCTGTAAGATCCATATTGGATGCATCCGTATAGATGTAATATTTCTCTTCCCCATAGGCATATCGGAAAAGCATATTTTCAGCACGTTCGTCTGTATAGGAAATGCCACCAAGAATATCAATCTCTCCATTTTCCAACTGTGTAAAGCAGTTTTTCCAATCACTTGTTATGTATTTATATGTCCATCCTGCATAACCTGCAATATCTTGAAGATACTCATAACCATAGCCGCTTTTCTCCCTTTTCATTGACTACATTATAAGTTTCCTCAAAAGATCCTACCCGGATAACATTGTCAGAGTTTTCTTTGGCAGATGCAGGAACGGATAAAACAATAAAACATATAATTGTGCAAAATATAAAGTAACAAAATTTGAAATTTCTTATATTCTGTACTAATTTGCACTTCTTCATCTTTCTCCCACTCTCCAGGCTACAGTCGCTTGCTTGTTAAATTCCCCATCATCTATAATGAGTATTTTTGTCTTTTATCCATATTTTAATTTCCTTTATATATGCGGTTTTATGATTTTGCCAGCAGTTTTATGATTGCGCTTTTAATAACGGAATATCAATCGGCTTTCCGATATGTTCATCCATCCCAGCATCCAGACAAGCTTTTCGGTCTTCCTCAAAAGCATTTGCCGTCATGGCAATGATCGGGATCTTTTGGCATCTTCACGTTCCAACTCACGAATTGCTTTTGTTGCTTCCAGTCCATCCATGACCGGCATCATCACATCCATGATGATAAAATCATACTCACCCGTCTTAGAATTTCGGAATATTTCAAGTGCTTCTTTTCCGTTTTTGCTTCAGCAATATCCAGGTGCTCTTCTTCCAGTATTGCATGGGCGATCTCCATATTGATGGCATTATCTTCAACAAGAAGCACACGCTTCCTGACAGATTCATGCTCAGTGGACAATTATCCTTCTGCGGATCATTCTTTTCAGCCAGATGCTCTATCTCAAATGGAACCGTAAACGTAAACGTGCTTCCAATATTTTCTTCGCTTTCCAGTTCTATTGTTCCACCCATCAGTTCAACTATATCTCTCACGATTGAAAGTCCCAGACCGGAGCCACTGAATGTTGTAGTTGACTGTTTGCCTTCCTGCGCAAAAGCATCAAACGCATGTTTTGAAATTCTTCACTCATACCAAGACCGGTATCTGAACATACAAACTGAAAAACGCTATATTCCCATCATCCGATAATTCTTCGCAATGAACATTCACTGTTCCATGAAAATGATTGTATTTAATCGCGTTGGAAGAAAGATTCATTAAAACCCTGCTCAGATGTACCGGACTTCCAATCAAATATCTGTGGCGGATTGTGCTTGCTTCCACGCCGCCTTCAAATCTTACACCATTCTCATAAGCACTCATTGCAACAACCGTCAGATTATTACTTAACAGTTCTGCCAGATCAAAGGATTTATGTTCCAACACAAGGGAACCGGATTCCAGTTTGCTGATATCCAGGACATTGTTGATCAGATTTTGCAGATAATCGGCGGACTGAAGTACCTTCTGCCTGCATTCCCTTAACTTGACCACATCATTGTTATGTTTTTCAGCGATATGGATCATCCCCACGATTCCGTTTAGCGGTGTACGGATATCGTGGCTCATACGCTGGAGAAAGGCTGTTTTGAAAGATTCGCGCGATGAGCATCTTCCATGCTTGCCTTAAGCTGTTTCTGATACATAAGTTCCCGTGATTTTTCTTCCGTAATATCCCGAGCGACATAAAGCACATCCACAGCGTTTCCATGCGCATCTCTGCTCTTTACAATAAATCTGGACAGCCTCCATTCTCCATTTGCTCCCATAAATTCAATTGAAACAGAATTCGTATTCCGGAGTCTCTCGGTCAATGTATCAAATTCAAGAAACTTTCGGTACCTTTCTCTCTCTTCAAGACCAGCAAATGCCGTTGGAAGCTGTTCCATAACATCATCAATTTTTCCCTTTTGACCAAGTATTTTTCGCACAAAGTCATAGCCCTCCAGAAGCTCATATGTCCGCTCCTTAATATTGGCATACACAATCGTTACATACAATGTGGCAATTGCAGAAATAATCTCTGTCCTCTTTGTTGCCTCATCAAAGCCTTTTTCAACTGTACCGTACTTTTCAGATTTTCCCTCACACATCCAAGATGCCCACCAACATCAGACAGCAGCGTGATGGAAATTTCATTCTGACTCAAATCAGGATTATCCACTCCGATGAATCCATTCATTTGATGATTAGCGTAAATCGGCACTGCAATCAAGGAACATATTTCCTGTGTTTTTAATAATTCATATTCCTCCGGCTCAGAACATTTTGTTGCTTCCAGATCATGAATCACGATTACTTCCTTGTTTTCAAATCGTTTCACCCAGTTCGGCATCGAACTGACCGGGATTGCCTGAAGATTATCTATCTCTGGTATCACTCCATCGGCACACCATTCAAATGTATTACTCAGACTGTCCTTCTGATCGGTTTCCCAGTCAAAAACATATACCCGGTCTGCCCCTGTATAGTTTCCAATTGCCTGCAGCAAAGAGTGAATGATTTCTGACAGCTCCTGCTCATTTTCCACCTGATCCATAAGCGAAATCTGATGCAGGATCGTATCCATGCTATGTAATTTTATTTTATAAAGTTCCTGAATATCTTTTGTTTTCATTTCCCATCCCCCTACATTCCCAAGTATTCCACTAATTCATGAAATACCTCTGCTAATATTTTTATCTGCTCCATTTTTATATTTTAGCAGCCACCAATTATTACTTGCCTGTTTTAGTTTCTTTTTGATCTCCAAAAATGAAAAAAGCATTGTCATTGCAAACAATGCATCTTTAACGTGGCAACTGGCTACCATTTTACAGGCCCTATAGCTTTGCGTCCCAGACTTTCATCTGGTTTGCCGATTTCCTTATTATAACTTTTAAACGTATGCAAAAAACTGATTTTATTATACTATAGCACTCTACTGTACACAAGAAAAAACATTACCGCTTTAACGCTAAAAATAAAAAAAGAACAGCCGATATATACATTCGAACTATTCTCCTACTTCCGAAGTCCATGTAGCATTGACATTACTGTTTCCTGCTCATTTGTACTCAAATCGTTCCATATCCTTAAAACTTCTTTCTAATCTTCTGTCAGGTTCTCTGAATTACCTTCCTGAAAAAAGTTTGTCATATAAAAATTTTTAACGTCAAACAAAAAATTGGAAGCCACAGTGTTATCCATGACCTCCGACTCATTCTGCTTATTCTACACTGTCCTTACACCCAAATCAGCCCCTCTCTCCATCTTATCTTGTCCCTGCTTTTCCTGGATAATTTTCTTATTGATTTCCAAGCGTTCATGGATTGACGTTTTCTTCTCTTTTCCTGTCATTGCTCTCTTTTGTGCTACTGGCTTTCTTTCAGCTTTCCCTGTGTCCTTAACTGCTGTATTTGCTTCAACGCCGGCTCTTGACACACGCAGACCCGGACACGGGCTGCATGGAGTTTGAAATTCGCAAGGGGCGGTTCTCCTTTCGGCCGACCGCCCCATACAGCGCAGAACGCCGCTGGGCGGCAAGCGAAGCGCGGTAGCCTTACTTTCAAAAAATGCAAGTGCCAGCTCACAGAACCTGTCACCGGCAGCATTTTTCCATACATGACAGAAAAAATATGGGCACCAGATCCGGTCAATCACAGATCTGGTGCCCAGCCAAAAATATTTTATGCTTTAGAATATTATGAGTCAGTAATTACTTCTTAGCAATGTACTTTCTGATATCCAGTGCGATCGCAACTACGATAACGATACCCTGTGCAATGTACTGGTAGTTTGTATCAACACCCAGATACTGTAAGCAGGTCTTTAAGATCTCGAATACCAGAACGCCGATGAGAACGCCGGAGATACGTCCGATACCACCGTTTACAGATACACCGCCGATGGTGCAGGCTGCGATTGCTTCCAGCTCCCAGCCGTAACCCATATTTACAGAGGAACCACCGGATTTAGCGCCTACCAAGAAACCGCCCAGTGCGTAGCATGCTGCTGCTGTGATATAGATGATGATCTTGGTTTTCTTTGTATTTACGCCGGAAACTTCTGCTGCCTGCTCATTTCCACCGATAGCGTACATATATTTGCCGTGAGGCATCTTGTTATATACAAACCACATTACAATACCAACTGCTAAAGCGATCAGGAACAGATAAGGGATAAAACCAAATAACTGTCCTTTTGCAACCTCTGTGTAAGCAGCACGATAACCACCAATAGGAGTTGCGTTGGTATAAACCAGGCAGACACCGTATACGATTAGCTGCATACCTAAGGTTCCGATGAATGCAGGAACCTGCAGATAAGAAACTACGATACCGTTGATAGCACCAAAGATAGCACATACAGCTACACAGATAAGCAGTACAGCTGCTACCCACCATACACCATAAAATGGCATGTTAGGGAAGAACTTGCCGCTGTAATCAGCCTTCTGAAGTAAAGTACCTGCCAGGCAGGCAGATAAACCTACCATACGTCCTGCAGAAAGGTCAGTACCTTTGGTGATCAGACACCCGGATACGCCGCAGGCGATGATGAAACGTGGTGCTACGTTAAGTGCAATATTTTTTAAGTTGGAGCCGGATACGAATGTCGGCTGCATGATACCGGTGTAAATAGCTAATAACACCAGAACGACTATAATTCCGTTATTAATAAGGAAATCCTTTAAATTAAATTTTTTCGCTGTCATGGCTTAATCCTCCTACTTGGACTCTGTGGTTGATTTTCCCTGAAGATCAAACTGTGTCGCAAAGGACATAATTCTCTCCTGGGTTGCTTCTTCCCCTTCTACTTCGCCGGTGATATGTCCGTTACACATTACAATGATACGGTTGGACATACCGATCAGCTCCGGCATTTCAGAAGAGATCATGATAATGGACTTGCCCTGTTTTACCAGGTCGATCATGATCTGATAGATCTCATACTTGGCACCTACGTCAATACCTCTTGTAGGCTCATCCATGATCAGGATATCCGGGTTGTTTGCCAGCCAGCGGGCGATGATAACCTTCTGCTGATTACCACCGGAAAGAGACTGGATCAGTGTCTTTCCACTAGGAGTCTTGATGTTCAGCTTCTGGATGCTGTCTTTTACAACTGCATCTACTTTCTTCTGATCGATCACACCGTTGTTTGTATAGTTCTTATAAGAAGCGATCGCAGTGTTATCGTTGATGCTTAAGCAGCCTAAGATACCAGTTCCACGACGATCCTCTGTGATCATACCAATAGAATTATCAATAGCATCTTCCGGTTTCTTGATATTAACCTGCTTGCCAAGGACTTCTACCGTACCGCTGGCAATATGTCTCATACCGAAGATTGCTTCCATCATCTCTGTTCTCTGTGCGCCTACCAGACCGCCGAATCCAAGGATCTCGCCTCTCTTTAACTCAAAGGAACAATCCTGGAAGGAACGTTCATGAATGCTGCACAGGTGCTCTACCTTCAGAATCGTCTCATCTGTTCTGTAATCTTCCTTTGGAGGATATACATTGGTCAGCTCACGTCCAACCATCTGTTTTACGATCTCATCATCGGAAATATCCTTTACTTCCCAGGATCCTACATATGTACCATCTCGCATAATAGTAATATCGTCTGCGATCTGACGGATCTCAGCCATCTTATGGCTGATATATATCATAGAAACGCCTCTGGACTTTTAAGTCCCTGATAATGCGGAACAGCGCTTCTACTTCATTATCAGTCAGAGGATGTAGGCTCATCCAGGATCACGATCTTTGCGTGCTGGCTGACTGCCTTTGCGATCTCTACTGACTGCATCTGTCCAATTGACAATGTTCCCAGTTTTGCCTTAGGATCAAAATTCATTTTACATCTTTTAACCATTTCTCAGCTTCACTGTTCATGGTCTTGTGATCCACCATTTTAAGAGGACCAACACTCTTCATGGGATATCTTCCCAGATACATATTTTCTGCAATAGAACGATCCGGTATTGGCTGAAGTTCCTGATGAACCATTGCCACCTTGCGAAGGGCATCATCCGGATTTGTTATCTCCGTTTTTCACCATCAATAATGATCGTCCTTCATCCATCTTATAAATGCCGAAAAGACATTTCATAAGGGTGGATTTTCCGGCGCCGTTTTCCCCATCAGCGCATGGACAGTTCCGGGACGTACTTTCAAGTTTATCCCATCCAGTGCCTTTACGCCAGGGAAGCTTTTACTGACTCCTATCATTTCCAGTCTGTACTGCTCTGCCATCCCGTTACCCTTTCAATTCCTGTGACGCTTTTTCTATGCCCTCCGGGAGCATATTTTCTAAAAATCGGGTGTGACGGAATGACCCGCACACCCGATAAATAGTCAGTTAACTGTAACTTATTTTAACTCTGTCAAGGATTTCCTGTGCGTTTGCGTTAGTAACCTTGATGTAGTCTACAGGATCTTTGCATCAACTTCTTCGCCGCTGATGAACTGAACAGCTGCGTCTGCTGCTGCCTTAGCCTGTGAGAAGTGATCGTTAAATACAGTACCTACTCGCTTGCCATCAATAACGTTCTGAACTGCCTCGGTCAGAGCATCTACACCTACTAAGTAGATATCTTCATTTACCTTACGTCCAGCTGCTTCGATTGCCTGTAAAGCGCCCAGTGCCATTGCGTCGTTGTTGCAGAAGATAACTTCGATCTTGTCGCCGTACTGGTTTAAAGCATCCTGTGCGATCTGCTGTGCCTTAGCCTGATCCCAGTCACCACGCTGCTTTAACAGTTCTTCTACTTCTACGCCAGCGTCTGTTAATGCCTTTAACGGAGAATTCAGTTCTGTACTGGGCATCTACGTTCTCAGGGTCGCCCTGGATCATGATGTAGGAAACTTTTCCATCACCATTGATATCGCCCTTGGTCTCTGTCTCTAAGATCTCTTCGCCCTGATAAGTACCGGACTGTCTAGCATCACAGCCTACATAGGTAGCGTTGATCTTTTCGTCAACCCATCTCTGCTCTTCTGCCTCATCTGGCTCACGGTTGATGTAAACAACAGGAATTCCTGCTTCTTTACACATATCTGTGATCTCCGGTGCGGAAGAAGCCTGTACCAGGTTCAAGATCAGAACATCATACTTCTGGGTAATGAAGTTGTTGATCTGGTTGGTCTGCTCTGCCTGATCACCCTTACCATCCTGGATAACTACGTTCTCTGGCTTAAATCCTAAATCTTCGGTCAGATAACGCTGCAGTTCCTGTCTGTACAGAGTCATGAAGTTATCATCGAATTTATAAATGCTGATGCCCACTTTCTTATCAGCAACATCTGCTGTTCCAGCTGCCTGTGCTGCAGTCTCTGCTTCCTTAGCTGCCTCTGTAGCTGCTTCGCTTGCTGCCTCAGTCTCTTTGCTGCTTCGGTAGCTGCTGCTGTTGTAGCGGTGTTTCGCCGCCGCAGGCTGCCAGTGAAAGTGCCATTGCGGATGCCATAGCTGCTGCTGTAACTTTCTTAACTAATCTCATAATTGTAATCCTCCCTATACATATGATTTTGTTTTTTTATCGCTTTTGGTGTTTTTTCCTTAACGACAAGCACATTATAAATCCGCGTTGTGCATTTTTCTATAAGATTTTTTAAGGAGTATTATGAAATTTCTTTGATTTTACATTATTGCTGAAAAAAATTATTATTTTTATGTCATTTATTGTCAGTTCCTGCAATATCCGCCTGGGTCAGTCCTTTCTGGCTGCACCAGAAATATTTTCCGTTTTCCAGTTTTATGCTCTCATCAATGGGAAGTCCCCGGCTTAAAGAGGCTGCGATCCCGAAAATAGCGTTTGCATAGCCTTCTTTATCCGCTTCTACAGTTCCAAAAAGCTTTCCTGCCTTCAGCGCTTCCACACCGGGAGGCGTTGCATCGATACCTGCTAATTTGATCGTTCCGGGAAGGATCCCCGCCCGCTCAATGGCATCGATCGCGCCTAAGGCCATATCATCATTATTGCAGATGACCAGTTCGATCTGGTCCGGATAGTCGGTAAGCCACTGTTCCATCATGGCAGATGCCTGGCTGCGTTCCCAGCTGGCAATGCCGCCTGTGATTTTTTCCAGAGGAACTCCCCCGTCTTTTAATGTCTGGATAGACCATTCTGTACGGATCAGGGAGTCCTGGTGATTGCTTTCCCCTTCTAAAAGTACATAGCTGACGGTTCCATCCCCGTTCCGGTCCAGGCTTGCAGGATCCTTCCTGTAGGCATCTACCAGGATCTTTCCTTCCAGAACAGCAGACTCTTTTGCGTCTGCCCCTACATAATAAAGCTTCTCCCACCGGTTCATATCCTCTTCCACTGGTTCCCTGTTAAAAAAGATCACAGGCACATCTGCTGCCATGGCTTTATCAATGACAACAGAAGCTGCAAAGCGATCTACGATATTCACACACAAGGCATTGCATCCTAACTCCAGCAGCCGGTCCACCTGGTTGTTCTGGGTATTCTGGTTGCTTTTTGCATCCAAAATATCCAGGGTCACTTTGATCCCCTCTGTCCGTTCATATTCTTTCGCCTTTTCTTCGATATAAGAACGCAGGGTGCTGATAAAGGTATCATCCCCCCTGTAAAGAAGAAGTCCCACACGTATTTCCTTGGACGCCGCCTCTTTTTTTGCTCCGTTTCCTGCCAGGATAAACACCGCGATAATTACGATGATCGCAAACATACCAAAAAGCATTACTCCGGTTCCTTTTGTTTTCTTCATCCTTTTTACCCCCTATTCCATTGGATAGAGCATTTTCTCATATGCGCCGGAAGCCAGTTCCTGCTGATCCAGATAGACCGGATCCAACAAAGTTTCCTGTTTCTGCCTGCTTCCGTGAATGGCTTCCACTGCTTTTTTTATGCTTAAATATCCCTGGCTGAACTGGTCATAGGTCACAAGTCCGTCAATAATACCCTGATCCAGGAGATTTAAGATCCCCGTAGTAGAACCAATGCCATAAAGGGCAGATACATGATCCCTGTAAACAGAGCTTTCATTTAAGATAGAAGCTGTCCGGTCCAAAGACTGCACATCCAGAGCCACCACTTCTACCGGACCGGTCCCCGGATAGACTGTATTTTCGATCACCTTGCGAAAAGCCTTTCCTTCTTTATCTACATATAACTCATAAGAGATCCCCTGGTCATTTAAAACAGAGCAGACCCCTTCGTAGGCGTCCTGTACGCCGTTATAAGCCATTCCCTGGGCAAACAAACACACTTTTTCACCTGGAAGGTTCTTTTCTGCTGCTTTTTCTCCCAATATTCTTCCGGCTTCAAAATAATCAATGAGAATAGAGTCTGTCACAAAATCACTGGGGGAAGACGCGCTTACAAAAATCACCGGGCATCCTGGATTTAAACTTTCTAACGCCATAACCGCCGCCTTTTCCTCTGCCGGTTCGATCACCACAGCACCTGCCCCGTCCCGGATCTCCCTGGTGGTCAGTTCCACCTGCTGATCCTGATCTTTTCGGTCATAAAGAGTGATCAACCTTACATCACTTCGCAGATCTGTAGCTGCCTTTTCCATTCCTTTTCTGAAATTCTGATAATAATCGTCCGTGTCTTCGCTTAAGATTACAGAAATGGAGTCGATCTGTACAGCCCGCTCTTTTATGATCAGATCTGTAGAAGACATCAGAAACAGAAGGACCAGAAACACAGCCCCTGCGCATAAAAGCATTTTTTCTCTTCTAGGCATGTTTCTCCTCCTTCTTTGCATTTTGCTCTTTTAATGCTTCTTCTTTTGCTATTTCTTCATATGAAACAGCCGGCAGATGCATCAGCACTGTCGTTCCTTCATCCGGTTCTGAATTTATGGAAAGACCATAGTCTTTTCCAAAATACAGATGGATCCTCTCATTTACGTTCTTTACGCCAATGCCGGAACCCCGCCTGGAAGGGACATGGCTGGTATCTGTAAACAGACGCTCTACCTGTTCTTCGGTCATGCCAAGTCCATTGTCCTCTACGCTTAAATACAGATCGTTGTTCTCTTTCCATGCCCGTATTTTGATCTCGCCGTCACCATCCATAAATTCCATTCCATGATAAATGGCATTTTCCACCATAGGCTGTAAAATAAGCTTCAGACTGGCAAGTCCTAATACCTCGTCCTCTGCCTCAATAGAATAAGAGAATTTATTTTTATAGCGCATATGCTGGATCATCAGGTAGTTTCGCACATGCTCCAATTCGTCCCGCACCGGGATAATACTTTTTCCCTTACTTAAACTGATGCGGAAGAAACGTGCCAGCGCCGTTACTGCTTTCACCGCCTCTGACTGCTTTTCATTTTCGATCATCCATACGATGATATCCAGTGTATTGTAGAGGAAATGGGGATTGATCTGGGACTGTAACGTATCAAACTCGCTTTTTCGCTTGGACTCATGTTCTGCCACAATATCATCCATAAGACGTTTGATCTGCCTTGCCATGTTCTGGATGGATTTTCCCAAATGCTGGATCTCGTAGGATCCACCTGTATAAACTTCTGTTTCCAGATTTCCTTCCTCGATCTGATTGACAGATTTTTCCAGTTCCTTAATGGGGTCTGTAATACGGGAAGAAATATAGGAGTTGATGATGGTCAGAATAAACAACACCAGTGCAATAATAAACACGATCAAAATACGTGTCTTAATAGCGTTTAAAGATACTGTGTCAAGAGGCATGACACCTACGATCTTCCAGCCTGTATAACCTACTGTTTTTATAGATACTACCCGGGTCTGTCCCTGCCATTGCTCCTGATAATTTCCATCCCTTAAAATGGCTGTGTTATCATTATTTTCCATTGCAAGGCCGGAGCTGATCAGCTGGCCGTTCGGGTGATAGATCAGGTCCCCGTTGCTGTCTGTAAGATAAACATAGCCTCCTTTTGCCAGGTTCATTCCGTCAAACAGCTGTTCCAGACTGTTATAGCGCAGATCAATGAGCAAAACGCCCTGATCTGTATAAGGACCGTCTGTGATCTCTACTGCTCTTGCCACAGATACCACCCAACGATACTGGCTGTCTCCTGTATCAAAAATATGCTGTACATGAGGCATGGAAAATGAAGATTTTCTGTTTTTCCAATGCCGCCGTAAACCAGTCCTGATCTGCCACCTGGGCATTGTTTTTAATCTTGCTGCAGGAACAGACTCAAGCAGTTCTCCTTCTTTGGAAAACAGGGCGATATTTTCTACATTGTCTTTATTATTATCATAAAGAAGGGTGATCTCCCCGTTAATAGAACCATCTGAGAGATCGGCATTTTGATCACGCCGTAATACAGGGAGTCTGAAAGTTTCATTACCAGACGCAGGTAGGAGTCCATGGTCCGGCCTAACTGATTGATAAGAATGTGATTTTCCTCCTGAAGGGCAGAGGACATCTGCCCTGACAGCCGTCCATAAAGGACACTCCGATAAAACGCTGGCTGCCAGAGCAGTAATGGTGAAATACATAAAGATAATAGAACGGATACTGGCATTTTGAAGCCGGTGTTTTCGCTGTTTCAAAAACATTATTTTGCTCCTCTGAATTTTGTAGGTGAGATACCAAAACGTTTCTTAAACACATAGCTGAAATAATTCTGCTCCTGATATCCTACTTTTGCCGCGATCACATAGGTCTTGTCATCCGTTTTATTTAAAAGCTCCACAGCTTTGTCTAACCGCACTTCCGTCAGATAAGCCACATAGGTCTTTCCTGTTTCTTTCTTAAACATGGTGGAGAAATAAGCCGGGCTCATATGCAGGTGACGGCAGATCTTCTCCACAGACAGATCCGCATCCTGATAATTGTCCATAATATACTGTCTGGCTTCCTGGATCACCTGTTTTGTGGTGTTATCACGCTCTGTATTTACAGACTGGTTTACTGCTGTGGCCGCCTGGAGAAGCCATTTTACAAAATCTTCCTTTTTCTGGGTGCTGGAGATCAGGACAAAGGCCTCATTTAAGTCAGACTCTCCCTGGAAAATGGTCTCCATATCCAGATCATACATCTGCACCAGCTGGATCATACAGTTTAACACACTTAACATATAGGTCTGGCACTGACGCTGATGGACTTTTGCATCACTGATCTTGTCGGCAATTTTATGTACCACTTCTTCGATCTTTTCCTGATGGCCGAATTTTACAGCACCTACCAGTTCTGCCTCGTCTTTGCTGTCAAACTGCAGTTTTCCCCTGCTTACCGGCTCCACATCGTTAATGTAAATGGTATTTCCGGCTCCTACGATGGCCTTATAGCCTAAGGCATTTACCGCATCTTTATAAGACTCACAGATCATTCCCAAGTCCTGGGTGCTGTGACCGATACCAATAGTGATGGGCACTGCAAGGATCTTTCTGGTTTCTTTGCAGATATCACTTAATACAGCAGTCAGACCGGTCTGGGTATTTTCCTCATCAATCGCTGCGATCACACCGATCTGGGCATCGCTGCTGCCAGTAGAATTAAAAGTTGAAAAACGGCAGTATTTTCCAAGCTTTTCCTCTAAGATCTGCATAACAGAAATAGGGATCAGGTCCTGTTCACGGTGGATCGCCAGTTCCCCTTCGCCCTCTTCTTCCGGCCGGTCAATGCCTACCGCTGCTGCGATCCATTTCTGTGCACCTGAAAGAGGAATGCCGTATTCTTTTAAACGTGTTTCAACGATCTCAGAAGCAACCGGGGCATTTACCAGCTCATTTAAAAACTGTTCACGAAGGATCGGCAGGCTTTTAATATAATTTTCCCGCAGCAGGTTTACATTTCGCTTCTGCTCGATCTCCTGGTCCAGATTTGCCTTGATCTTCTGTAAAATGGCAGTCAGCTCTTCTACGTTTACCGGCTTTAATATGTACTCAGTTACATTTAATTTAATAGCCTGCTTCGCATACTCAAAGTCATCGTAACCAGAGAAAATAACGATCTTCATAGACGGGTATTTCTGGCGCACACGCTCTGCCAGTGTCAGTCCGTCCATATAAGGCATGCGAATGTCGGTTAAGATCAGGTCAGGCTCTAAAGCTTCAATCTTTTCTAAGGCATCTTCCCCGTTTTCCGCATCCCCTGCTACTAAAAATCCATTTTCCTCCCATTTGATCTTGCGGATAATGCTCTTTCTTACCTCTTCCTCATCATCTACAAGGATAATACGATATAGTTTCATGTATTTTGTCCCCTTTTTATTTTATCCCATATAGCAAAGCGTTGCAGATTGCCGCTGCTACGTTGCTTCCACCTTTTCTTCCTTCTGCCACGATGTAAGGCGTGTCTTTCAATGAAAGGATCAGTTCTTTGGACTGGATCACATTCACAAAGCCTACCGGCGCACCGATGATCAGGGCCGGTTTTATTTTTCTCTCCTGGATCAGCTCATACAGGCGGATCAGAGCCGTTGGGGCATTTCCAATGGCAAAGATACAGGGTCTTGTTCCGTCTCCAAACAGATTGGCTGCCTTATCCATACTTGCAACCGCTCTTGTGCTGCCGTTTTTCTTTGCCTCTGCTGCCACATCTTCATCTGCCATAAAGCATAAAGCTTCTCCTCCGTAGCTTTCCAGCCGCTTTTTATTTACGCCGGACCAGCCCATTTTCGTATCAGTAATGATCACTGCTCCCTTTTTAATGGCTTCTCTTGCCTTTTCTACAACATTTTCGGAAAATTTCAGATGATCTGCATAATCAAAATCCGCTGTTGTGTGGATAGCACGCATGATCACCGGTGCCAGTTCCGGTTCCAGTTCCTTTCCCATAGCCTTTAATTCTTCCCCGATGATCTCAAAGCTTCTGTGTTCTATGTCTGCCGGAAGCACCTGTTCTATATGCACATTCTCTTCCAGCCCCATGATCTCATATATCTTTTCCATATCCAGACTCTCCCGCAGTATTTCTGCCAGTTTATCATACTGTTCTTCCTTATATGCTATGTAATCCATCTGCCCTGCCATTTCCAGGGTAATGCCCTTTCTGGCTGCCAGGGCAGTTGCTATGGTCTCGCAGATGCCGGGGGCATCAAATACGCCATGGACATAGGAACCATACAGGTTTTTCCGGTTCCAGCCACAGGGGATACCCCTGGCTTCTCTGCCATTTGCACTTTCTCCTGCATTTAACAGGCACAGTGGCTGTTCTTTTTCCCGGCTCTTTGTACGGCCCATATGGATCTCATAACCAGTTAATCTCTTTCCGGAAAGTTCCCTGAAACAGCCGTAAAGTTCCCCGAATCGGCCTTCTGTCTGGGTGCGTACTTTTTCTTCTTCAAATTCAGTTTCTACAGGAAAAAGACCCATTCCACGGATCTTTCCTTTGTGGGATGACTCAATGGCAAGTTCGTCCACCAGCCATTCTCCCATCATCTGGAAACCGCCGCAAATTCCCCATACAGGAACCTGGCGGGCTGCCAGCTTAAGGATCGCTGCTTCCAGGCCGATCTGGCGCATCCACAATAAATCATCAATGGTATTTTTCGTTCCCGGAAGGATCACCATGTCTGGCGTTTTTAATTCAGAAGGCTTTGAGACATAACGGATGGAGACCTCATCCATACGCTCAAATACATCCATATCTGTAAAGTTGGAAATTTTTGGAAAACGGATCACCGCAATGTCGATGCAGCCCTTCTGTCTTGTATTTCCCAGTTTGCTGCTTAAGCTGTCCTCATCTTCGATATCTACATTCATATAGGGGACAACGCCTGCCACCGGTATCTTACAAAGATCTTCTAACTGGCGAAGTCCCGGCTCCAGGATCGACTTATCTCCCCGGAATTTATTAATAATAAGCCCTTTTATGCGGTTCCGCTCTTCAGGCTCTAAAAGTTCTACTGTGCCGTAAAGCTGGGCGAACACACCACCCCGGTCAATATCCCCGGCAAGGAGCACCGGCGCATCTACCATGGCAGCCAGTCCCATGTTTACAATGTCATCGGATTTTAAGTTGATCTCTGCCGGACTTCCTGCGCCTTCAATGACGATCACGTCATAGGCTTCGTCCAGACGTTTGTATGCTTCCATGATCTGTGGGATCAGCTGCTTTTTGTAGGCAAAATAGTCTTTTGCCCGCATATTTCCGATGGAAACACCGTTTACGATCACCTGGGAACCCACATCGGTAGTGGGTTTGAGCAAAATAGGGTTCATATCCGCAGAAGGCTTTACTCCTGCCGCCTCTGCCTGGACCACCTGTGCCCGGCCCATTTCCAGGCCGTCTTCTGTAATAAAGGAGTTAAGAGCCATGTTCTGGGATTTAAAAGGCGCTGTTTTATAGCCGTCCTGGGCGAAAATGCGGCACAAGCCCGCTGCGATCAGACTTTTCCGCATTGGACATGGTTCCCTGTATCATAATGGATCTTGCCATGGTTTTATTCCTCCTTTTCAGGTCTGTGGGGTGCTTGTGTTGGATTGGCATCCGTATATACGGTATCTGTATGTTTTGTATCTGTACATTTTATATCTGTACGTTTGGTGACTGTACATTGGGAAAGTTTGTGTAAGAACTCTCTGTTTTCTTCTTCTGTTTTTACGCAGATGCGGTAGCAGGATGCGTCCAGGCCCGGATAATTGAGCAGCTGCGGATGAGGACGCCCTGTTTTAGCATGCGGTCGTACAGGCTGTCTGTTGCTCCTTCCAGAGTCTTTTCCATAAAGAAAATATAATTGGCCTGGGACGGATAGACGATATAGCCCAGTTCTGTTAATGCCGCCTCCATTTTTCTCTCTGCTCATGGATCAGTTTTCTGGTTTTTAATACATATTCCGTCTCTTTTAAGGCTGCAATGCCTGCTCTCTGGGCCAGTCCTGAAACAGACCAGGGCTGTCTTACCTGACAGATCTTTGTTAAAACGTCTTCATTGCTACACAGAGCATAACCTAAACGCAGGCCTGCCATGGCATAGATCTTGGTAAATGCCTTTAAAACAAAGACATGGGAGAGCTTCTCTAAAAACGGAATAATGCTGTAAGCTTCCGGTTCATCTAAAACTCTTCAAAACACTCATCCACAACCAGAAGGTATTTGTTTTTCGCAGGTTTCAGCCAGTTTTAAGACCTGCTCTTTTACGGCAAATGCCGGTTGGGTTGTTGGGGTTGCACAGGAATAAAATGTTGTAGCCGTTGTTGGCTTCTGATGTAGATTTCTGTTGGTCAGAACAACCGACTGCGGTAGTATTATAAGTGGCATTAGCCCGTTCCAGCGTTTTACACAGTTCCTCCACATCCAGACGATAGCCATTTTCCTCTTTGAGATAAAAAAGATCAATATCACAGTCCACTGCCTTCAATGCCTGCTCATATTCCAGGAAAGAAGGAGCTAAAAGCAGTGCTTTTTTCGGCTTTAAGGCAAATGCAAGTCCAAAGATCAGGTCCGCTGCCCCATCACCGCAGAGGATCCAGTCCTGAGTCACCTTATGGTAGTCAGCTAATGCCTTTACCAGATCCCTGCACTGGCTGTCCGGGTAAACGCAGCAGACTGGCTCTTCTATACAACGGGCCAGCTCTTCTTTTACTCCCTGAGGCAGTCCTAAAGGATTGATATTGGCGGAATAGTCTATAGAAACTTTATTGCTGTAAATGTCACCGCCGTGCTGATATTTGGTATGCATATGAATTCCTTCTTTCCAAAATGAATATCTATACTCTGTTCATCTCCCAGCCCGGCTGGGGATGATCTTGAACCAGTTATTTGAATATCTGTATTTGTATTTCCGTGATTATCACCTATCACCTGACTGCTGCCAGGATCATTAACAGCACCACCATCAGTATCCCCTCTGCCAGGAACATTAAAAGAGAGGCTTTCCAGATATCCTCCGGGACGATCTCCCTGTCATTATCCCCGATAAACTGCTTTTTGTGAAGAACCCCAAAATACCAGGCATCCCCGGCAAGACGTAAATGAAGGGCTCCGGCACAGGCGGCTTCTCCGTGGGCTGAGTTGGGGCTGGCATGTTTACGCCGGTCTCTTAAAAATATGCGCCAGGCATTTTTTCCGTCTGCCCCCGGAAGCAGGTATGCTGCCAGTGTCAGCAGACAGCCGGAAATGCGGGCCGGGATAAAATTTAACACATCATCCAGCTTTGCAGCTGTCCGACCAAATAAAATGTATTTATCATTGGTATAGCCTATCATGGAGTCCATGGTATTCACTGCCTTGTAAAAAGTGCCGCCTACCGGTCCGAAAATGCCATAAACAGGAACGGGGCGATCACACCATCTGAGGTATTTTCTGCCACTGTCTCCACCGCCGCTCTGGTGATACCTGCTGTGTCCAGAACACTGGTATCACGGCCTACGATCATGGAAACTGCCTTTCTGGCTCCTTCTGTATCTCCCTTTTTCAGTTCTTTGCATACCTTCATACTCTCCACACAAAGGCTTTTGCAGCCAGAAGCTGATAACAGAAAAGCTTTCCAGAATAAATCTTGCAGTGAGGCCAAGATATCTTCCCGTTATATGAAAGAGCAGACCAGGCATAATGATCCAGAAAAGACACATGATCAGGGTAAGACAGATTCCTGCAAACCGTGGCTTTTCAAGAAAAAGTTTTCGCAGTCTCTTCTCCAATCCGCTTATCATATTTCCCATCAGGCGTATCATATGGGGAAAATGATAGGGATCCCCAAAGATCCAGTCCAGAATACTGCCTGTTAAAAGGGCCAGCCCATGAAGCTGCCACAATTGTATCCATTCCATGTTACTATCCTTTCGTTTCTCTTATACCATTTGGCGTTATTACTGTTCATGCATTGCGCGACCAGCAATGGAATTTGCCGTGGTTTCACATTGAAATACAGCAAATTGCACCTTTTTCTCCCTACTTTAACCGCGTTCCAATCCCACAGCAGACCCGCCAGACTTCCTCTGACTTTTCTGCCAGCAGACAGCAGATGCGGCCTGTTTCTTCCCTGTATTCCCGTTCAAAGGGATCAATTGGGACAATACCGTAACCAATCTCATCTGTAACTAAAATGCGGTCCGGGTTGGCGTTATAAATGGTTTCTGCCATATTTTTCCAGTTGTGAAGACCTGCAGATGTTGTTTCAAATAAAGCTGTTTCCTGCTCATCCGGCAATCCCAATGTCTCATCTTTTTTTAAAATCCGGCGTACCAGCAGGTGAAAATTCCGGCACCAGGTGGAAGTAAGAAATTCTTCCCAGGTGGATGTTTCCCCATCTGCCCAGTGATCTGCCTTTGGATCTTTCTGATGATCTTCCTGCGTTTTTTCTTTTTCCTGTTCCCACTGAGTTTTTCCTTTTTCCTGTACCCTATTTTCAAAATGTTCTTTTGCAAAGGAAGACTTTCCCTGACATCTTCCTCCAATGACCATGATCATTCGATTTTTCTCCTTCGGTTCTCCTATGCTTATGAACCCTGTTTTCAACTTATTTTTACAAGTTCAGATATTTTCACATTATTCTCAATAAAAATGCCACTACCGTCAGACATATCAGTTCCTCTGCCTGCAGGAAAAATCCAGCCAGGTCTCCGGTAATACCTCCGAAATTCTTTTTGGACCATTTATCATACCAGGCAAAAAGCACTCCCTGAAGCACCAGGCAGACTCCATAAACTTCCAGTCCCTGTACGTCCCAGATGCCAAAAGCCAGCACTGCAAGGATCACCAGTGACAGGAGCAATATTTTCTTATCCAGCTTTTTCTCAGAAGCCTGGGAAAAGGCAGCTGCCAGCCCATTATTTTTCGCTGACGGAAACATGACCACGGAAAGGCCGCTGAACACCCGCTCACTGAATAGAAACAATACCGGGTAAAACATGGCCTTTCCCCGGGCATTTTCACAAAATTCATACATGCTTCCTGTATATAATAACAGATATACAACCGCACAGATCACTGCAAAGGCCCCTAAATGGGGATCTTTTAGTATTTCCAACTTTTTCGTTCTGTCTCCATAGGAATGGACCGCATCCATAGTGTCCATAAAACCGTCCATATGGATGCCCCCTGTTACAAGAAAGGGGATGGCCGACGCCCAAAGAAATCTTATCCCCACAGACAGATTAAACTGCGCTGCAATAAAGAGCCAAAGCCCTAAAAGGCATCCTTCTATAACACCTACCAGCGGAAAAAAGCACATGGCATGGCTCATTTTTTCCTTGGTCCACTCTACCTGGGGTACAGGAATCTTTGAATACATGGAAATTGCGATCAGACAGGACTCCAACCATTTCATAATTACACTTCTGCTCCTTTTTTCATAACCGGTATACCGTATACTACTTCAACTACCTCTGAAGCCATTTTCGCCAGACGGCAGTTAACAAGACCTAAAAGGCGGATATACTCTAAGGTTTCTTTTTCATACATTTCCCCATCAGAGCCTACTTCATTGGTGATCACTGCGAAAAAATCAGCTGCTTCGTCAATTTTGGCAATGTCAGCGCAGATCTTTTCCGCCAGCGCTTCTGTGCGTCTGCCAGGTTCTAATTCTGCTCCAAAAGAACTGCCAAACATTTCATTGGCTGTGAGATTGGAAACACATTCCAGCAACACTGTCAGTTTGCCATTTCCAGTTTTTTCCAGTTTTTCCACCCGTCCCACATCTTTCGGACTCTCAATGGTAATAAATCCTTTTCCCTGGCGAAGCATTTTGTGCCGCTCTACCTTTTTCCTGCCTTCTTCCCCGAATACTTCCATGGTAGCAATATAATACCGGGTCATTTCTCCTGCTTCCAGTATTCTTTTTTCTCCATAGGCAGATTTACCGCTGCCGCTTCCCCCGGTGATCAGTATCATAGCTATTCTTTATCCTCGTTTTTATCTTCTTCAAAATGACAGTAAGGCTTTACCTGTATATCCTGAAAGGTATCCATTTTGCTGTAAATAGTAAGGGCCATATCAAGCATAGGGAAAAACGCAGCTGCTCCCGTTCCTTCTCCCAGGCACATTCCCGCCTGAATGGCTGCTTTTAAGCCAAGACTGGCTAAAACTGCCTGTCCTGCCGGTTCCGCGGACACATGGGATGCCAGAAGATAGTCAGCCACAGCCGGACAAAGCTTCACTGCCGCCAGAGCTGCTGCCCCGGTAATAAGGCCGTCTAAAACCACCGGGATCCGCCAGTAGGCACAGCCAAGATAAAAACCTGTCAGTGCCGCCAGATCCAGGCCGCCTACTTTTGATAAAACATCGATCCCGTCAGAAGGATCCGGTCTGTGGATACGGATTCCCTCTTTGATCACTTCTATTTTACGCTTAAGACCTGCATGATCAAGACCTGCGCCTCTGCCTGTTACCACCTCTGGATCCAGACCTGTAAGTACAGAGATCACAGCGCTGGAAGTGGTGGTATTTCCAATGCCCATTTCTCCTGTACCAGCCAGATCACAGCCTTTTTCATATAAGATATCGGCTGCCTCGATCCCCACTTCCAATGCTTTTACAGCCTCTTTTCTGGTCATGGCAGGTTCTTTTAAGAAATCTCTGGTTCCCCAGGCGATCTTACGGTCTAAAATTCCGGTTTCTGTCATATCCGCCGCGATCCCCACATCTACAGGAAGGACTTCTGCCCCTGCACAGGCTGCCATCAGGCAGACGCAGGATCTTCTGGCTGCCATATTTTTGGCAACTGCTGCTGTTACGTCCTGTCCTGTCTGGGTCACACCTTCTGCTACGATCCCATTGTCCGCGCACATGATCACAATACATTTTTTATCCAGGGAAAATTCTTCCCGCCTTTTTACCCCTGCAATGCGGCAGATATCTTCTTCTAACACGCCTAAACTGTTTAATGGCTTTGCCACCCGGTCCCAGTGGGCTTTTGCTGACTTTACTGCTTCTTTATCAATCGGTTTTATCCCCTTTAACACAGTTTCCAGGGAAACAGTCTGTTTCTGGTTCATTTTACTGCTGCCTCTTTCTTTTCATTCTGTATCTGTCACAGGCCTGTACAAACCGTTCCCCAAAACCTTCCAGGGAAGGATAATACAAATGGGGAAAACCTGCCATTACCTGATTTTTTACAGTGACGCAGGGCCAGCTGCGCTTTCCTGTTGGCTTTTTTGCCTGCATTTTGAGTTCATTTTCATCCTGGGTACTTTCCCAGTAATGGAATTCATGACCTTTGATGGTCTCGCCTGCTTTTAAATACAGACTGTCCTTTTCTGTCTGTACCGTAATATAGCCGAAATGAGAATTTTTTCCTTTTTTGTAGCCTTTCCCGGAAAATACACCTGCCATCTCATAGCCGGTTCCATTTTCATCTTCCAGTTCTTTTAAAAGATAGAGATAACCGCCGCACTCTGCCAGAATGGGCATATCTTCCTCTGCTTTCCGGCGGATCTCATTTCGTATGGTCTCATTTTCTTCCAGCGCTTTTGCATAAAGCTCCGGATAACCGCCGCCAAGTAAAAGACCATCCAGATCATCTGGAAGATGCTTATCATGGACAGGGCTGAACTGGACGATCTGAACGCCCTGTTTTTCCAAAAATTCCAGATTGTCCCGATAGTAGAAGCAGAAAGCTTCATCCCAGGCAACGCCCAGACGGATGGGAATAGCTGAATGTGAGATTTTTTCTCCTGCAAATTGGTTTTGCAAAACCAAATCAGCATTTTTCTGAGCTTCACACTTCTGGCTGGAACCATCTGCTGTCACAGTCACAGACCCTAGCACATCTATATCTGCTTTTTCTCCCAGCTTAAGTAATACATCCACATCCAATGTCTTCTCCAGACAGTCACCTAACTGCCTCATCTGCTCCTGAAGGTTCTCGATCTCCCAGGAAGCACAAGTCCTAAATGACGGCTTCCCACCTGCCAGAAATCCAGTTCCGGTACATATCCTGCTACCAGCACACCTGTTTCTTTTTTCGATCACTGCCTTCATCCGCGGATATAACATAGGAGAGATCCTGTTTAATATCACTGCCTGAATATGATTTCCATTTTATTTGCCTGAGAAGACTGGGACTCCCCTGAAAGACCTGAAAGCCCTTGATCAGCGCCGCCAGAAAGGCTGGCTTTTGCATCCACTACCAGCACCACCGAGCAGATTTAAAATATCCGCTACCTCCCAGGAACTGGCAGCTGTTGTATCTCCGCCTAAGCCGTCAAAATATCCCATTACGCCTTCCACTACTGGAAAATGCGTTTCAGACACTGCTGCATATTTTTCCCTAATATCCTGTGGCTGTTCAAAGAAACTGTCCAGGTTTCCTCCCTCAATGCCAAGGACTTTCCGATGAAACAGCCCGTCAATATAGTCCGGTCCACATTTATAGGAAAATGGATTTTTCTGTTTTCGTTTTAAAAGTTCCAGGATGCCGCAGGTGACCATAGTCTTTCCGCTGCCGCTTCTTGGAGCTGCGATCATGAATCCAGCCACTCTATCTCCTCCACATCGTCTTTTACCGGATGCTGCATCACTGCAATGTATACCGGATTCTGAGCTATTGGCATATGGTAGCTGCCAAGCTGTTTAACAGGAGAAACCTGAACCTGCAGAAGTTCACCGTCTTCAAACCCATATTCCTTCATACATGCAAGGATCTCTGATACAGTTTCCAAAGTAATGGCATTTGCCACGATCCGCACCGCCGGATTTAAGTTTAACAGGGTACCAATGATCTCCTTCATCTTTCCGCCGCTGCCGCCGATAAAAGCATGGGTAGGTGCCGGAAGTCCCTCAAAAGCCTCCGGTGCTTCTCCCTCTACAATGTGGATATCTTCCCAGTTTCCATGAAACTTTTGCACATTTGCCCGGATCAGTTCCAAAGCTTCCGGTTCCCGCTCAATGGCATACACACTGCCTTCATTACAGCTTCTTCGGATCGCCAGACCCATCTCCACGGATACAGAGCCCGTTCCCGCGCCAATATCATAACAGACACTGTGATTACCGATATAAAGTTTCTCTATAGACAGCCGGCGAATGGTTTCCTTGGTCATCGGAACCTTTCCCCGGATGAAATCTTCGTCTTTCGGGTGCTTTGTGAGATAAATTCTCATCTCTTCTGCGTGAGGATTTTTCACAATAACGCAGGCAAGACTTCCAAAGGGCCTCTTCTCCTCTTCCATCAGCAATTCTGCAGGGGTAGCTTCGCAGAGAATACGTTCTGTTTCGTATGAGAAATTTTCTCCAGCCCATATTTTCACATTTCCAAGTCCATTACTTACCAGTTCCCTGCAAAGAGCAGAAACACTGCCCTTTCCTCCCAGTAAGATAAAACAGTCTTCATAATGACGGATATGGGAAACTACGTCGCAGCTGCGGCCATGGCTGCTGATACTGTGAACATTCTGCCAGCTTCTGCCGAGTCTGGCGCAGAAATAAGAAAGACTGGATACACCGGGAATATATTCTACCTCCCAGCCTTCCTGTAGGAAAGCTTTAGAAGCCGCTTCTGCCCCGCTGTAAAAGCCGGTATCCCCGGAGAGCACCAGCACTGCCTCATCCCATTCAAAAGAAGAAAGCCAGTTTACCATTTCACTGGGCTTATAAGCTGCCAGCACTGCTTTTCCTTCTGTATAAGGTGCAGCTGCATCTAACATCCTTCTGGCTCCCATTACAGCATCTGCCCGGTCTAAGCAGTCTAAAACCTCGCCTGTCAGCTGGTCATCCTGCCCCATTCCGATCCCTGCAAGATAGATAATGGGTTTTCTCTCCTCATATTCATTCTGAGACATCCTTCATCCACTCCTTTACTGCTTCTTTTGTCTGCTCTAAGGACATTCCTTTATCTTTTGGCGGTCGATCACAACAGCTGTTGCTCCCGCTTTTGCAGCCTGCATCTTCTTTAAAGCCGCCTGTATCTCCCCGTCCTTTGTTACCATATAAGAACATTGAAATTCCTTCAATTGTATATAATTCATTTCCGCTGAAACGGTCCCTGCATGGCAATGATATGTCTTCCGCTGTAGCCCAGTTCCCTGCAGATATGAACGGAAGCTTCCACAGGAAGGACTCTTGCAAAAATCCGTTCTAAATGTCCCGGAAGTTCCTGCCACAAAGCCAGTTCCTTGCTTCCTGTAGTGAGGAAGATATTTCCTTCTTTTTCAGAAAGATACCGGACTGCCTCTGCTGTATTTTTCACATGGATAATGCCATTTTTATCGCCTTTGCTATCTTTTGCCTCATCTTCACTTTCTTTTCGCAGGCAGCGCAGAAGGCAGATATCCGGATATTTTTCACAGGCTTTCCGAATATTGGCAGTCACCACCTGGGCATAGGGATGGGTGGCATCGATCACTAGAGACGGGCTCTCTTTTTTCAAAAGCTTCCATCTCACCCTCGTCCAGGCGACCGCAGTGTACCGTTAAATGCTTTAAAGACATTTCTTCTTCCAGAAGCTCTGCACCGTATTCCGTTGCCACGCAGACGATCCCGGTAACACCGACTGTTCGTCCAGCCAGTTAGCCAGTATCCGGCCCTCTGTTGTTCCCGCAAACAGGACCACATGTTTTGCCATGTTATTTCTCCTTCTTTGCAGATAGCCTCTGGTGTCACCATCCATTTGCCGATCTTTACAGTACTGGTTTTTCCAATGAATACTGTCGTAAACATATCCGCCGGATAATCAGCCAGTTCTTTTAAAGATATTACCTTCATCTCTTCCCCATCTCTTCCAATACAGGAAGCTACACCGCAGACTGTTTCCGGTGAACGGTATTTCATGATCCGCTCACAGGCCTGCTTTAAATAGTCCGGTCTGCCTTTGCTGCGGGGATTGTATAAGCAGATAACAAAATCTGCCTGAGCAGCCTTTTCTATGCGCTCCCAGATCATTTCTATGGGTGTTAAACGGTCACTTAAGCTGACCACTGCAAAATCATGAGTCAACGGTGCTCCCAAGGCCGGCAGCACCGGCACAGGCAGCTGTAACCCCGGGTATCATCTTGATCTCTACTCCCGGATACTGTGCTGACAGCTCCAGGATCAGACCTGCCATACCGTAAACACCGCTGTCCCCACTGCAGATCATGGCTGTATCTTTGCCTTCCATACAGCATTCAAAGGCCATACGGCACCGTGCCTCCTCTTTTGTCATAGGCGTGGTAAGATATTCTTTGTCCGGGAAATAGGGCTTTACAAGGTCCGCATATACCGTATATCCAGCGATCACCTGGCAGTCTCCAATGGCTTTAAACGCTTCTTTTGTCATTCCATCTAAGGAACCCGGTCCCATACCTACTACGTAGAGTTTTCCTGATGCTGCTATTTCCGGCACAGCCGAAACTATTTTCCCGCTGTGGAGCTTTCTGCCATACGGAATTCTGTTGTAAATCCCGGATCATACAGTTTTGACCGGTCATAGCCATTTTGTGCCACTGTATTTCCAACTACGATCAAGGCTGTTTTGTAATATGTTCACGCTCCGCTGCCTCTGCCAGCTCCGCCACAGTGGTACGCACGGCTTTCTCTTCCGGCCAGGTTGCCTTGTATACAATAGCAGCCGGTGTATCCGGGCTGTACCCCCGCCATTAATTCCTTTGACAGTTCTTTTAACATTCCTGTACTTAAAAGATCACCATGGTTGCCTGATGAGAAGCAAACTGACGGATGCTCTCTCTTTCCGGCACCGGTGTTCTTCCTGCCATTCTGGTAATAATTACGCTTTGGGATATTCCCGGAAGAGTATACTCCATCTGTAAAGCGGCTGCTGTGCCGCAGAAAGAACTGACTCCCGGACAGATATCATAAGTGATCCCCAGCTTGTCCATTGCATCCATCTGCTCTCTGATGGCACCGTAGAGACAGGGATCTCCTGTATGCAGGCGGACTACCTCTTTTTGCTCTTTCCATGCCTGTTCTATAACTTCCATAACCTGTTCCAGGGTCATTTTTGCGCTGTCGTAGATCACAGCCCCCTGTTTTGTCTCTTTTAATAAACCTGGATTGACCAAGGAACCTGCATAAATAACGATATCTGCCTGTTTTAAAAGTCTCAGTCCTCTTACTGTGATCAGGTCCTCTGCTCCCGGACCAGCTCCTACAATGTGTACCATATTTCTCTTCCTTTCCGGAATTTATTTTCGTTTATTTTCAGTCCAGTTTCGTCATATCCTGGGCCAGTATCCTTTTAACATGTCCATGGCTCCGGGAGACATTCCAGTATCCCTCTTTCATTAGTAAACAGGATACATTCTACCTTCATGGACTCTCCTGCCCGCAATGTCAGATGCTCCCAGGCCCGTCTTACCACCTGTTCCATAACCTTTTCACGAAGCCCCGGCACTGTCTCTAAAAGTTTTAATCCCTGATCTACAGTAACGGACTCTAAAATCTCCCGGATCAGTCCGGTCCTGCACCGCAGGCACCACCCCAGGCTGCCAGAGTTTCCATTCTTCCATCTGCTACAGAGGAATGGGTGTTCATCACACCGGCTGCCAGCTTGATCAGCTTTCCTCCATGTCCGACTAACAGTACCTCCTCAATATTTTCCTGCACTGCCATGTCCAGAGAGTCACCAATAAAATTACTGCACTTTACAGCGTAATCCAGATTTACATTCAACTCATCCCGTAAAAACCCCATAATTCCCCGGTGTCAGGATCATGCCTTTAAGTCCGGCCACATGTTTCTGATGCAATTCTAACTGTATGGTATCGGTAAGTGCTTTCTCACTCATAGGCTCTACCATGCCACTGGTCCCCAAAAGGGAGATACCGCCTTTGATACCCATACGGGGATTAAAGGTCTTTTGCTGATTTCTATTCCCTGAGGAATAAATATTTCAATATGCAGACTGCCCTGAAATCCATATTGTCTGCAGGCTCTTTCCACATGGGTAAAGATCATTTCCCTTGGTACCGGATTAATAGCAGGTTTTCCTACTTCACAGGCCAGTCCCGGCTTTGTAACGATACCCACGCTCTCCTGCTGTAAGATGAAGCCGGATAACCTCATTTTCCCAGATATAGCCTTCTGTCTCCGGTTTATCATCCCTAAATGATACTCTGGAATAGATAGCGATCCCATTGGTCACATCCGGATCATCTCCGGAGTCCTTTCGCACTGCGCAGACTGCCTGCTCCTTTGTAAAACGGATCTCCTCGATCTCCAGATCCAGGTCTAGCCCCTTAGGTGTAGAGACTTTCACCTGACCCACCCGTTTCTGTCCAAGGAGCATAAGAGCCGCTGCCATAGAAGCCGCCGTCCCGCAGGTACCGGTGGTATAGCCCCATCTTAACTTTTTCTGATTTTTATATACATACATTTCTTCCATAGCAAATACCCACAGACCCTTTATGATCTTAAAAATCCTCTTGTGGTATCATACCATATTACCCATTACTCTACAACGCAAAAATGGGACCTTTCGGTCCCAAAACTGTGTGTCTGCATATAGCGGCTTTTATACTGCATCGTATATTTTTTGTAAATACTCTACATCCTGATGATACCGCTCTTTTGTGGAATTTTCCAGAAGCATTGTAATATAAGGCTTGTCTTTTTTCAGGTTTTTCATTAAAGGTTCATAATGGAACAGACCTTCCCCTACATGGGCAAATTCCGGTTTTCCTTCTTTCATCACGAAATCCTTTACATGAACAACCGAAATACGATCTCCGTAAAGACGAAATGCTTTATTGATCTCTTCATCCTGATCTGCAACATGTTCTGCACTGATCAGGTTTACAGGATCCAAAATTGCTTCCACATTTGGAGAATCAATGTCTTCTAAAAATCTCCTCATGATCTCCGGGCAGTAAAGAGTATGATCATGAACCGCCTCTACTCCCACGATCACCCCTAATTTCTCCGCAGCAGATACAATTTCCCTCATGCTCTTTAATAACAGCTGATAGCAGCCTTCTGTATAGGTATAGGGAACTACCTTAAAACCTGCATCATAACGTCCGGTTTCCGTTCCCACCATGTCGGCGCCTATAACCTTCGCATATTTTAAATGTTCAATAAACTTTGCTACTGCTTTCTGGCGTTCTTTCTCATCTGGATTTACAGGATTGATATAGCACCCCAGTACAGCCACATGAATATCATTTTCATCCAGTTTTTTTCTGATCATCCGTGCAAATCCAGGCGAATAATGACCATGATCAAAATTATATCCGGCGATGGATTTTCCCATTGCCAGCTGGATCTGATCTACGTGATTGGCAGCAATTGTGTTTACCAGTGTATCAATATCCGTCTTTGGGCAGAGGTCATGGCATCTCATTCCATAATTCATAGTTTTCCCCCAACAATTTATAAATCTACAGTAATAAAAATATCATAAATCGCCTTGATAGCAGTCTCAAAATCAGCGTTCTTAACACCGATAATGATATTCCACTCACTGGATCCCTGATCGATCATCTTTACATTGACTCTTGCATGTGCCAGTGCGGAGAAGATACGGCCTGCAGTGCCTCTGTTGGAGCGCATACCTCTGCCTACAACTGCGATCAGTGCCAGATCTGACTCTAATTCAATAGTATCCGGCTCTGCCACTCTGTGGATACCTGCTACTACAGACTGCTCATAAGCCTCAAATTCTGACTGATGAACGAAAACAGTCATGGTATCGATACCGGATGGCATATGTTCAAAGTTGATGCCGTATTTTCAAATACGCTTAAAACTTTTCTCCCAAAACCAACCTCAGAATTCATCATTGCCTTTTCAATGTTGATAGAGCAGAAGCCCTTCTTACCTGCAACCGGTAATGGTATGACGCGGCTTGCGGCAGGTAGTCTCTACGATCAGGGTTCCCTTATCATCCGGACGGTTGGTGTTGCGGATATTGATCGGGATACCTTCCTTACGTACCGGGAAAATAGCATCTTCGTGAAGAACACTTGCACCCATGTAAGCCAGTTCACGAAGCTCTTTATAAGTAATAGTCTCAATAACCTCAGGGTCTTTGATAATTCTTGGGTCAGCTACTAAAATCCGGAAACATCGGTCCAGTTCTCATAGAGATCTGCATGGATGGCTTTGCAACGATAGAACCGGTTACATCAGAACCACCTCTGGAGAAAGTCTTTACAGTACCGTCATGACGGGAACCGTAAAATCAGGGATAACTGCTCTCTACATGCTCTAATCGCTCAGAAAGCTCTTTATCCGTAATATCTGCTTCAAAGTTTCCATTATCATCAAAGAAAATAACTTCTGCAGCATCGATGAATTCATATCCCAGATAATTTGCCATAACGATACCATTTAAGTATTCGCCTCTGGAAGCAGCGTAATCTCTTCCTGCTTTTGCAAGGAAGTTTTCTTCAATTTTATCAAATTCATGATCCAGGTTCAGGTTCAGATCCAGTCCGTCAATGATCTCATTGTATCTTTCTTTGATCTTGTCAAGGATCTTCTTGTAAGAACGTCCCTCTGCTACTGCATCATAACAGGCATACAGCATATCGGTTACCTTCTCATCCTTGTCATTGCGCTTGCCTGGTGCAGACGGCACTACATATCTTCTGGATTTATCCGCTTTAATAATGTCAGCCACTTTTAAACTGCTTTGCATTTGCAAGTGAACTGCCTCCGAACTTAACCACTTTCTTCATGATCTTTATCTCCCTTAAATCGTAGTAAAACACACCTTTTGATCAGTCTCTGATTTAGTGCGTTACAAGTGCAAATGATACCGTACTTTTCCCATCATGTCAATAGTTTTGGACTAAAAAATTTGCCGTGCAAGGACAAATGTCTTTGCACGGCATACTTTAAAATGGTTCTGTCTTTTATTTAACGTTTTATTTAAGCTTCTGCTCTTAGCCTGTTAACGCAGCATTTTAATTTTCCACTTCCTTATTTACAGACTCTTCACAGGAACGCATGGCAAGAATGGTCTTTTCCATCAGTTCTTCCAGTGTCCAGCCCAGGTTTTCCGCACCTTCACGGATCACATCCCTGGAACATCCGGCAGCAAACTTTTTATCTTTGAATTTCTTTTTAAGGCTGGAAACTTCCATATCCATTACGCTGCGGGAAGGACGCATTCTGGCTGCTGCTCCTACAAGACCTGTAAGCTCATCTACTGCAAAAAGCACCTTTTCCATCTCATGTTCCGGTTTTACATCACAGGCAATGCCGTAACCATGGCTGCAGATGGCGTGGATCAGTTCTTCTTCTGCTCCTGCTTCTCTTAACAGCTCCGGTGCCTTGATACAGTGCTGTTCCGGATACATTTCAAAATCAATATCGTGAAGAAGTCCTGCCATAGCCCAGAAATCCGCGTCTTCACCGTATCCCAGTTCATTTGCAAACCATCTCATGGTTCCCTCTACTGTAAGACCATGTAAAATATGAAATGGCTCCTTATTATACTTTTTCAGTAATTCCAATCCCTGTTCTCTTGTAAGTTTCGTAGTCATCTCTTCTGCTTCCTTTCCACCGGATATTCAGATATATCCTGTAGGAATATATCTTTTTATTTTTCACTATTATAATTCTCACATGTAAAAAATGCAAGGCTGACTGCCTTGAAAATCCTTAAGATTGTGATTATACTGTTACTAAAATAATATAAATGACGAAAGAGTTAAAAGGAGGTATCCCTATGTTAAATTACAGAACCGCCCAAACAGCAGACCTGCCTGCCATGATGAAAATGGTAGAAGAAGCCAAAGAAGGATTTCGGGCTAGAAATATTGACCAGTGGCAAAAGGGAGAACCAAACGAACAGGGGCTTACAGAAGGCATTGAAAAAAGCGTTGTACATGTCCTGGAAGAAAATGGAGAAGTTTTAGGCATGATCACCGTTGTGCCCGGTCCTGAAGCCGACTACGCTGTTATCGACGGCGCCTGGCTGAATGACGAGCCTTATTTTGCTTTCCACAGAGTCTGCGTATCCGAGGCACACAAAGGAAAAGGATTGGCTGCAAGCCTCTTCTCTTATTCTGAGGCATTTGCAAAAGAAAAGGGTGTCAGAAACATTCGTATCGACACCCATCCGGACAATCTCTCCATGCAGAAAGCATTAGCCAAAAATGGCTATACTTTCTGCGGAAAGATCACATTATGTTCCGGAAGCGAAGCCGGAGATCCCCGGTTCGCCTACCAGAAAATTTTAAATTAATGCATATAGCGTTGGTTTGACCTGAGATTGGTCATGAGCCCAATTATACCCCGCTGAAAGCGCTGTAACCGCCGTCTACAGGCAGTACAATGCCATTTACAAAGCCGGCTGCATCATCACTTGCCAAAAACAGGGCTGCGCCGATCAGCTCCTCTGGATTACCAAAACGTCCCATAGGAGTTCCGGCAATGATGTCTCCGGCTCTGTCTGTGTAGGAGCCATCCTTGTTAAATAACAGATCATGGTTCTGCTCTGCTGCATAAAATCCCGGTACAATGGCATTGCAGCGGATGCCACTCTGTCCAAAGTGGATCGCCAGCCACTGAGTCAGGCTCTGGACAGCGCTTTTTGCATTGGAATAAGCCATAACCTTGGAAAGAGGAAGGATAGAGGAAACAGAAGCGATATTGATAATGCTTCCCTTTCTCTTTTCCACCATATCTCTGGTAAATACCTGGATAGGCAGTAAGGTTCCCATGTAATTCAGATCCATTACATTTCTGATATTCTCTTCCTTCAGATCCCAGAAAGAATAATCGTCCTCCTGTTTTTCCTTCTTTAACATTTTTACAGAGGCAATGGCTCCCGGCTGGTTTCCCCCCGCGCCGTTAATCAGGATATCGCAGCTTCCCAGCGCTGCTTTGATCTGCTCATAAGTCTTTACCAGTTCTTCTTTATCCAGTACATTGCAGCTGTAGCCTTTTACTGTTGCTTCTTTGCTGTATTCATTTTTGGCATTTTCTGTAAGGGTCTCAGACATTTTCGCCAGTTTTTCCTTATTGCGCCCGATAATGGCAACTTTCGCCCCGTTCACAGCCAGACCATATGCCATAGCAGAACAAAGCACACCGCTTCCTCCTGTTACAATGGCTGTTTTTCCTGTAAGATCCACACTAAAAGGTACTTTCATCGCTTCTCCTCTTTCCGCGCCCTTTAGGGCACTGTTTTATATTTACTGATACATGAAACATATGTAGGTAACATGTATGATCATCCTGCATCGGCATACCGGTATACCGGCCATATATATCAATATATAATATAAAATATGCTTCCCGTCAACTGGTATTCTAAACTTTATTTTATTAAATTTTCCCCCTTTTCATCAATACAAAAACCGGAAGATAATCCGAATTTCTCAAGACCTTCTTCCGGACATTTTACAATATTACACTACCTGTGTCATAGCTTACTCTTACTTAAAGTACTTCACACCAGACTCAAAGATCTTCATATCCTGTTCGCCGTAAATGTTCATGGCAACTGCCTCGCCTCTTCTCTCAGAGTGAGCCATCTTACCAAGGATACGGCCATCCGGGTGTGATACCTTCGATTGCCATGTAGGAACCGTTTGGATTCCAGTATTCGTCCATGGTCACATTGCCCTTATCGTCTACATACTGGGTCGCTACCTGGCCATTTGCGATCAGGCGGTGGAGCCATGCTTCGTCTGCTACGAAACGTCCTTCACCGTGGGAAGCCGGATTGCAGTATACACCACCCAGTTTTGCTTCTGCCAGCCATGGGGACTTATTTGTCATAACCTTGGTGTAAACCATCTTGGAAATATGGCGTCCGATGGTGTTCATAGCCAGTGTAGGAGAATTTGGCTTCTGCTCTGTGATCTTTCCTTCCGGAACAAGGCCTAACTTGATCAGGGCCTGGAAACCGTTGCAGATACCAAGCATAAGTCCGTCACGTTCATTTAACAGCTTTTCTACCTCTTCCTTGATCACTGCATTGCGGAATACAGTTGCAAAGAATTTAGCGGAACCGTCTGGCTCATCACCAGCGGAAGCCGCCTGGGAACATGATGATCTGTGCCTTTGCGATCTCTTTCTTGTATTCTTCTACAGACTCACGGATATCCTGTGCACTTAAGTTCTTAAATACCTTTGTTACTACCTTTGCGCCTGCACGTTCAAAGGCTTTTGTGCTGTCGTACTCGCAGTTAGTACCAGGGAATACAGGGATAAATACTTCCGGCTGTGCCAGCTTGTGGTCGCAGATGTAAATAGTATCTGTATCGTAAAGCTTTTCTTCTATCTTTGCAGCTTCGCCTGTCTTTCTTTGCCTGTAACAGTTGGGAATACGTCCTCTAAGGTCTTCATCCAGCTTGCTAAAGCTTCATCCATGGTAATGGTGGTATTTCCATATTCAAATACACCCTTGTCTGTTACTTCGCCAAGTAAAGTATATGGGATGGAAAGTTCTCCCACTTTTCCTTCTGCTACTTCGCATACGATATTGCCCCAGCCTGCGCCAAAGAAATCTCTTGGATCTACATTGTGCTCGATCTTAACGCCCATCTTGTTGCCGAATGCCATCTTGCTTACAGCTTCCGCAGCGCCTCTGCCTTCTACTGCATATGCAGAAAGGATCTTTCCAGCCTTGATATCTTCAAACAGCTTTCCGTAGCCGTCCATGATCTGGGCGTAATCCGGCAGATCATAGTTATCACGGTTGATCTTAAATTCTACGATCTTGCTTCCTGCTTTCTTAAATTCAGGAGTAATGATGTTCTTGCAGCTGTTTACATCTACTGCAAAGGAAACAAGTGTCGGAGGTACATTGATCTCACCGTGTTCATCATCAAAGGTACCGGACATACTGTCCTTACCGCCGATGGAAGGAAGTCCAAAGCCCATCTGCGCATTGTAAGCACAAGGAGTGCTGCAAATGGCTGGCTCCATCTGGTTGGGTCGCTGCTCATTCTGCGGAAGTATTCCTGGAAAGTAAAGCGGATCTTTTATAATCACCGCCTGCAGCCACGATCTTTGCTACAGAAGAGACAACTGCATAAACAGCGCCATGGTATGGGCTCCAGCTGGAAAGATATGGATCAAAGCCGTAGCTCATCATGGTAACGGTATCTGTATGTCCTTCTAATACAGGAAGCTTTGCTACCATGGACTGTGTTTCTGTCAGCTGATATTTGCCGCCAAATGGCATAAATACAGAACCTGCGCCAATAGAACCGTCAAAACGCTCTACCAGTCCCTTCTGTGAGCACACATTTAAGTCGGACAGCATGTTCAGCCATTTATCTTTTACATTTCCTACTTCTTTCTTATCAAAAGATTTCCCTCATGTGCAGGAACCTCTAAGGTAACATCTGCTTCCTGATGAGCGCCGTTTGTATCAAGGAAAGCACGGCTGATATCTACAATGGTCTTTCCCTCCAGTTCATCACCAGTCTTGGATCTTCAGTTACAACTGCAACGGTAACTGCTTCCAGGTTTTCTTCTGCTGCATAGCCTAAGAATTTCTCTACGTCAGCAGGATCAACTACAACTGCCATACGCTCCTGGGACTCGGAAATAGCGATCTCAGTACCGTCAAGACCTGCATATTTCTTCGGAACCTTGTCCAGGTCGATCTGAAGACCTGCTGCCAGCTCACCGATTGCAACAGATACACCGCCTGCACCAAAGTCATTACATTTTTAATAATGGAGCTTACTTCCGGACGACGGAACATTCTCTGGATCTTACGCTCGGTCGGTGCATTTCCTTTCTGTACCTCTGCACCGCATACCTCAATAGAAGCAGTGGTGTGTACCTTGGAAGAACCGGTAGCACCTCAATACCGTCACGGCCTACGACCGCCTAAAAGGATAATGATATCTCCTGGATCAGAGGTTAAACGCTTTACATATTTTCTTGGAGCAGCGCCCATAACAGCACCGATCTCCATTCTCTTAGCTACATAACCTGGATGATATAATTCTTTTACATAACCGGTTGCAAGACCGATCTGGTTTCCATAAGAAGAATATCCGGCAGCTGCGCTGGTAACGATCTTTCTCTGAGGAAGTTTGCCCTTTAAAGTCTCATTTAATGGCTTTGTAGGATCTGCTGCACCGGTAACACGCATTGCCTGATATACATAAGTACGGCCGGATAACGGATCACGGATGGCACCGCCTAAGCAAGTAGCCGCGCCGCCGAAAGGCTCGATCTCTGTTGGGTGGTTGTGAGTCTCATTTTTAAAGTTTACCAGCCACTCTTCTGTCTTTCCGTCGATCTCAACAGGAACTACGATGCTGCAGGCATTGATCTCGTCAGACTCTTCCTGGTCTTCTAACTTGCCTTCGCTGCGCAGCTTCTTCATTGCCATAAGAGCCAGGTCCATCAGGCATACATATTTGTCCTTGCGGTCCTTGTAGATTACTGCACGGTCAGCCAGGTATTTCTTATAAGTATCTTCAATTGGCTTCTTGTATTCGCCCTCTGTAAAGGTTACATTTTTAAGCTCTGTGGAGAAGGTGGTATGACGGCAGTGGTCAGACCAGTAGGTATCTAACACGCGGATCTCAGTTACAGTTGGATCTCTGTGTTCTTCTCCTGCATAATATTTCTGTATATATAAGAAGTCTTTGAATGTCATTGCAAGATTTAAGGTATCATATAATGCCTTTAATTCTTCTTCAGAAGCCTTTGCAAAGCCTTCAAAGCTCTTAATATCTTCCGGAACCTCAAACTCAGTTACCAGAGTCTTTGGCTTGTCCTCTTCTGCCTGACGGCTGTCAACCGGGTTGATGCAGAAATGGCGGATGGCATCTTCCTGTGCCAGAGTCAGCGGTGCTGTGATCACATAGGTAGTTGCTGTACGGATCACCGGTTCCTCATCTTCTTTTAACAGCTTGACACACTGCATGGCAGAGTCGGCTCTCTGATCAAACTGTCCCGGCAGGTACTCGACGGAAAATACCAGATCTCCCGGGTTCTTTGGAAATTCTTCCTCATAAACCTCATCTACAGGCGGCTCTGAGAAAATGGTTCCCAGTGCTTTCTTATAGGTATCTTCTGAAAGATTTTCAATATCATAACGGATCAGTACCCGTACACTCTTCACTCCGGTAATGCCAAGGTAGCTTACTAACTCTTCTCTTAACTCTCCTGCTTTTACCGCATAATCAGGCTTTTTCTCTACAAAAATTCGTCTTACGCTCATTACAGACCTCCTGTTTTTCATAGCTTTTAGCTTCTTCTGTGCCGGACCATTATATAAATGGCCTCGTTTGCCTGTTTTACTTTAACTTTTGTCTCTATCATAGCACAGATTATATAAATTAGTAAAATTAATATATTTAATTATTCTTATATTTGTTACTTATAAGTGTTCTGTGAATGTTTTACAATTTCTTTCCTTATATTTATAAAACCTTTCAAACTACAACTTTTAAAAGTTCTGGTATGGCATGTAAAATTATGCTATACTAAAGTAAATGCGCAAATGTACGTGTTTAAATAAGAGAAATCATAGCAGGAGATACAAGAACATGAAAATCGGATTCGACAACGACAAATACCTTTCCATGCAGTCAGAGCATATTAAAGAGCGGATCGGACAGTTCGGTGACAAACTGTATCTGGAGTTCGGCGGCAAGCTTTTGACGATTACCATGCATCCAGAGTCCTTCCGGATTTGCACCGGACAGCAAGCTGCGTATGCTGCTTCAGTTAGCTGACCAGGCAGAAGTAGTCATCGTTATCAGCGCTGCTGATATTGAAAAAGCAAGGTACGCCACGACCTGGTATCACTTATGACGTAGATGTGCTCCGTCTGATCCAGGAATTCCAGGGAAAAGGCCTTTATGTAGAAGCGTAGTCATCACCCAGTACAGCGGCCAGAGTGGCGCTGACCAGTTTAAGGTGAAGCTGGAGCACATGGGCATCCGTGTATACCGCCACTACTGCATCGAAGGATATCCAAGCAATATCCCGCTGATCGTAAGTGATGAAGGTTACGGCAAAATGACTATATCGAAACTTCCAGACCATTAGTTGTCATTACCGCTCCAGGACCAGGAAGCGGCAAAATGGCTACCTGCTTATCCCAGCTCTACCATGAAAACAAACGTGGCATCAAGGCCGGATATGCAAAGTTTGAGACCTTCCCGATCTGAACCTTCCTTTAAAGCATCCGGTAAACCTGGCTTACGAGGCTGCTACTGCTGACTTAAATGACGTCAATATGATCGACCCATTCCACCTGGAAGCTTATGGAAAGACCACTGTCAACTACAACCGTGACGTGGATATCTTCCCTGTATTAAATGCTATTTTTGAAGGCATCTATGGTTCCAGTCCTTACAAATCTCCTACTGATATGGGCGTAAATATGGCCTTTCTGTATCTGTGATGATGAGGTATGCTGCGAAGCTTCCAAGCAGGAGATCATCCGCCGCTACTATCAGGCATTAAACCGCCTTGCAAAAGAGGATGACAACTCTGACGAAGTTTACAAGTTAAAACTGTTGATGAACCAGGCTAAGATCACTCCTGAGATGAGAAGTGTAGTTGGTCCATGTTTAAAGCGCTAAAGAACTTTCCTGCCCTGCTGCTGCACTGGAATTAGATGACGGACGTATCGTTACAGGAAAGACCAGCGATCTGTTAGGTGCTTCTGCTGCTGTTCTCTTTAAATGCCATCAAGGTTTTAGGAGATATCCCGGATGATGTACATCTGATCGCACCTTCTGCCATTGAACCGATCCAGGTATTAAAGACTGGTTATCTTGGCAGCAAAATCCTCGTCTTCACACAGATGAAGTCCTGATTGCCCTGTCCATGAGCGCTGCTACGGATGAGACTGCAAAGAAGGCTCTTGCCCAGCTTCCAAAACTGCGCGGCTGCCAGGTACACACTTCTGTTATGCTTTCTAATGTGGATATTAAGACATTCAAGAAACTGGGTGTTCAGCTGACAAGCGAACCTGTTTATGAGCATAATAAGCTGTATCATTGATTGTGAAGAATAAAATATTGTTTAAAATGCCCTCAGTTGGCATATTGACATTCCTATGGAAATAGAATATAATGTGATTTACTAAAAATGTGATAATTTCCATCAGGCAACAAAAGATCCCCGCCATCTGGCGAAGGATCTTTTATCACTCTCTTACTTCTTCTCTACGTCTGTATAATACAGGTGTCTTGGAAGTCCGTCTGTCATGATCGGGGTTAATTCTGCCTGGATCAGCGGACGGATATAATTTACAAATTCTTCTGTTACATAATCGCCTGCTTCATTGATCCAGTTTCTTGGAACCTTTTTCTCCACATTTGCGACCTTATGTACATCATAAATATCAGTAACGCAGATATATGGATCATCAGAAACTCTCTTTAAGATGATCATCTTACCTGTTTCACCCTCAAACGCTTCTTTACAGCAGCGCCGCCAACCTGGTAAGCCTCAGTGATATCCACTCTGGATACAATATGGGAAGCGCATCTCTGAAGGGAGTTAAATTCGATTGCTCTGGTCTTGCAGCCTACTTCACGGTTGATCTTCTCAGCCAGGAAACGGGCAGTTCCAGTCAGCTGCTTGTGACCGAAAGCATCTACGAAATCAATACCGTCTGTTAATTCACATACATATCTGCCGTCTGCCGTCTTCACACCTTCAGATACAGCTACTACTACAGACTTTTTCTTCTTGTGAAGCTCTGCTACCTTTTTCATAAATTCATCTACATCAAAAGTAACCTCTGGCAGAAAGATCATGTCAGGGCCTTCGCAGTCTTCGCATTTTGCTAAAGCTGCAGCACCGGTCAGCCAGCCTGCATTACGTCCCATGATCTCTAAGATAGTAACATTCTGCTGATCATATACCAGACCATCACGGATGACTTCCTTTGTAATGGAACCGATGTATTTTGCAGCACTTCCGTAACCAGGTGTATGATCAGTAGCTGCCAGGTCATTATCAATGGTCTTTGGAACACCCATAAAACGGATGTTGCTTCCATTTAATAAAGAATAATCAGAAAGCTTTTTAATGGTATCCATGGAGTCATTTCCTCCGATATAGAAGAAATACTCGATCTCCAATTTATTTAAAATGTCAAAAATCTTGTCATAGATCTCTGTCCTGAGAAATATCCGGCAGTTTGAAACGACAGGAACCTAAATAAGCGGAAGGTGTTCTCTTTAAAAGTTCAATGTCCAGGTCATTTTAATGTGGTCCTCTAAATCCACATATCTCTCCTGTAAAGTCCCTGGATACCGTGGAGCATACCGTACACCTTATTTGCCCTCTGTCTTTGCTGTTTTAAATACACCTGCAAGACTTGAATTGATTACTGCTGTAGGGCCGCCGGACTGTCCTACGATCACATTGCCTCTTATACCATTCATCTTAAAATACCTCCCATGTTTTAATATGTACCCTCAAATTTTGAACGTACATTGTAAGCGCTTACACTTATATTTTTATTGTAATACAGGATGGGGAGAATAGCAAGTAATTTTAAACGCAAATTTTTAGGTTTTACAATTTTTGTTGATAATTTTAACTATATTTGCTACAATATTTACAGGGTGTTAGCTACATTTTTAACAAATATATTTTTATTAGGAGGGTATTATGAAAGAACTATTATTCTTAGTCCCGGTCGTAGGACTGGCAGGCTTACTGTTTGCCATTTTTCTTAAGTCCTATGTGATCAAACAGGATCCGGGCACTGACAGGATGCGTGAAATCGCAGACGCGATCGCAGAAGGAGCCAGAGCATTCCTTGCTTCTGAATACCGCATTCTGGTCATTTTCGTTGCTGTATTATTTGTCGTTATAGGTGTTGGTACCCGCAACTGGGTAACAGCTGTATGTTTCCTCACCGGAAGCCTTTTCTCTACTGCTGGTTATCTGGGAATGAGCGCTGCGATCCGCGCAAACTGCCGTACTGCAAACGCTGCCCGTACCCAGGGTATGAAACGCGCCCTGGCTCTGGCATTTTCCGGCGGAAGTGTTATGGGTATGGCCGTTGTCGGTCTTGGCCTTTTAGGCGTTGGCACCCTTTATATCATTACCGTGATGTTTCCGTTCTCTCCGGTTTCAGCTTAGGTGCTTCTTCTATCGCCCTGTTTGCCCGTGTAGGCGGCGGTATCTATACAAAAGCTGCTGACGTAGGCGCCGACCTGGTTGGTAAGGTAGAAGCCGGCATTCCGGAAGATGACCCACGTAACCCTGCTGTTATCGCAGACAATGTTGGTGATAATGTTGGTGACGTTGCAGGTATGGGCGCTGACCTTTTTGAGTCATATGTAGGTTCCCTGATCTCAGCTCTGACTCTTGGTATTGTTTTCTATCAGGAAGCAGGTGTTCTCTTCCCGCTTTTACTTTCTGCAGCAGGTATCATCGCTTCTATGATCGGTTCTGCTTTAGTAAAGGCGATTGGCAATGCTGATCCACACAAGGCATTAAAAACAGGCGAATACAGCGCTACTGCTCTGGTTGTGATCAGTGCTCTGGTATTAAGCCGTACTTTCTTTGGCAACTTCTTAGCTGCTTTCACCGTGATCGCCGGACTTTTTGTAGGTGTTCTTATTGGTGCTATTACAGAAGTTTATACCTCTGGTGACTACCGTTTTGTAAAGAAGATCGCAAAACAGTCTGAGACAGGTTCCGCTACTACGATCATCAGCGGTCTTGCTGTTGGTATGCAGTCTACTGCTGTTCCGATCCTGTTAGTTTCCGCAGGTATCCTGGTTGCCAACCGTTTAATGGGACTTTACGGTATCGCTCTTGCTGCTGTTGGTATGCTTTCCACAACCGGTATCACCGTAGCTATTGATGCATACGGTCCTATCGCTGATAACGCCGGCGGTATCGCTGAAATGTCCGAACTGGATGACTCCGTCCGTGAGATCACTGACAAGTTAGACTCCGTAGGTAACACCACTGCTGCGATCGGTAAAGGCTTCGCTATCGGTTCCGCAGCTCTGACTGCTCTGGCACTCTTCGTTTCCTATGCAGAGGCTGTTCAGTTAAAGACCATTGATATTTTAAATGCACATGTTATTGTAGGTTTATTTATGGGCGGTATGCTTACTTTCCTCTCTGCTATGACCATGGAATCTGTATCCAAGGCAGCATGAGATGATCGAGGAAGTACGCCGTCAGTTCCATGAAGACGCCTATCTTAAAAGGAACTTCCCGTCCGGATTATGCTTCCTGTGTTTCTATTTCCACCAATGCAGCCTTAAAGGAAATGTTCCTTCCAGGACTGATGGCAGTCCTTGCTCCGATCGCAGTAGGTCTGATCCTTGGACCTGACGCTTTAGGCGGACTGTTAACCGGTGCTCTTTTAACCGGTGTACTTATGGCCATCTTCATGTCCAACTCGGCGGTGCCTGGGATAATGCAAAGAAATACATCGAAGAAGGAAATCACGGCGGCAAGGGAAGTACCGCTCATAAAGCTGCTGTTGTAGGTGATACAGTAGGTGATCCATTTAAGGATACTTCAGGACCTTCTATCAACATCCTGATCAAGCTGATGACCATCGTATCTTTAGTTTTCGCCCTCTCTTCCTTCAGTTTGGAGGACTGATCTAATACATAGATCCTATATAACTGATTGAAAATGTTTAAAACAGCCAAACCCATTTTAGAAAAGGACCCTGCAGGGAATGATCTCTGCAAGGTCCTTTTTTCTGAATTTCTCCACATCATCTGTTTTACAGCAAATGCTTATAATCATCAAACTCTACCAGCACAAAACGTTCTGTTTCCGGCTCGTATTCAATGGTGGTAATACTTGCGTTGTGGGCAACGGTGGATGCAGCAATGCTTTCGCTGCCTAAAAGCTGCTCCATAAAATGAGCCAGCAGACCGCCATGAGCCACAATCGCGGCATCACCTGTAAGCTGGGGTTTGATCTCCTTCCATGCCTGACGGCAGCGCTCATTGACCTGGTTAATGCTCTCTCCCTCAGGAGGCGCTGTTTCTGCCGGATGGGACCACCATGCCTCATACAGGGCTCTGTCATCTCTTAAAAGTTCTTCCTCTGTCTTTCCTTCCCAGACTCCGTAATTGATCTCCATCAGATCCCTTACAGGGATCACCGGAACACCTGCAGGAGAAGCAACTGCTATTGCTGTTTCCATGGCACGGATCTGGGGACTGGAAAATACAGCTGTAATAGGACGGTTTTCCATTGCTTTCCCAAGGCACTGTGCCTGAAAATGTCCTCTTTCATTTAAGGGGATATCCTGCCGTCCCTGGATCTTCTTGGCTATATTCCAGTCTGTCTGACCATGGCGTATGATGTATAGTTTCATTTTACTCTTCCTCTTTCTGCTGCTCTTCCGATACTGCACCTTCTCCGTTTACAGTGATCGCATCCAGAGCCAGTTTCATAATATCTTTTACTTCATCTTCTGTCATTTTCATCTTTTCAGCCAGTTCTGCCACAGTTGCTTCTCTTCCCAGCTCTTTTGCCATCACCTGGGATACAGTCTGGAGTACATTTACTCTGGCTGTCATATTTTCTTCGATCTCAGCTTCTGTCTTCTGTTCCTCTAAAGCTGCCTCTACTGCCTGACGGATCTCCTGGGCTAAAAATTCCTGCCACTGCTGACTTCCGTCATAAGCTGCTGCAGCTGCTGTAAGGGCCACATTTGCCTCCTGTACCACATCAGACATAGGAAGCTCTCTTCCCTCGTATTCTTTTACCATCTGGGCAACTTTTGCCAGAGAGCCTTCTACCAGGCGTTTCTTTGCCTCTTTATCCCCTGTAGCTGCAAGAGCTAAAACCTTTTCTTCTTCCTCTGCCTCAAGTACAGGGATCAATGCCATTTCTTCTAAATACATTTCATAAAAATTTACTTCCATAATTTTCCGGTTTTCTCCTGTTCTAAATTAAATCTATTGATGAAGTCTGCGGATGATCCTGTAAAGCAGGGTTCCTTCCATGATCAAAGGCTGTCCACAGGCAAAAAATATGGTTCCTTCTGTAGGCGAATGGATCTGGCTGATCACGGAACCGTCATCCGGACTGATCACATCTGCCAGCACCTCCCCACGCTTTACTTCATCTCCCGGCTTAAAATAACGCCTGTAAATTCCTGCATTATCAGAGCAGACACTGGTAAGATCCTGCTCCACCACTACACTGGCAATATAACCGCTGTGACTGGTGTAACGTAAAATCCCCATACGGGTAAGAAAACGTAAAACAGCCGATACAGCCTGTTTTGCAGAACTTTCATCTACCTGGTCACAGGCTCCTGTATAAATGGAAAACGCATGGGTGTTCCACTGCTGCCAGTTATAATTAAGGGTTGCCTTATCATAAGGACGCGGACTTCGCATAACTACATAAGGCAGTCCAAACAGATTCGCCAGACTGGCACTTTCCATTCCAGCTTCCATCATACGCACATGGGGAACAAAATCTCCGGGCATATAAAAGCTGGGAAACTGGATACCGTAACTGTAGCCTTTTACTTTTTCAAAAAGTCCTGCAGCAATCCGTTTCGTTGTCTCTCCTTCTTCGTTTCCCGGAAACATACGGTTAATATCCGTATTATCTCCCGGCCAGAAGCGCTTTCCTATATTAATAGAATAGTCATTTACATGGGGAATCACAAGGATCTCATTGCCATTTACGATCGATCCCCGTTCTTCTAATTCTTTTAAACTTTTCACCAGCAGAGCACCTATATACATCTGCTGGATCTCATTGCCACGCATAGCCCCTACAATACAGGCTGCTTTTTCACCTTTTCCAAAGCGATATCCGTATATATCCATATTTTCCCTGTAAAGACTGGAAAGGGAGTATATTTTTTCTTTTCTCATCCTTCTATCTCACCTCCCAGTACTCTGGCGATCAGAGAACCTGGCATTACAACCGGATATTCCCTGAGTGTAAAAAGCAGGCCATCCTCCGGAGATACGATTTCCTCCTCTACTGTACCATTGATAGGATTTAAAATCTGTCCGATCAGTTCGCCCTTTTTCAGATCTTTTCTGTGCTGTGCTGCCGGAAGAAAAATACCCGGTTTAACCGCATTGATAAAACATACTTTCCGGTTTTGAGATGAAACCGGTATGCATGGTACCTTTATTTCTCCATCCCATACACCTAATTCTTTTAACAATGAAAAGATGCCCTCTGTTAATTGATGGCCGAAATCTCTGGTAATGCGCATGCCTACTCCCATTTCTACTACCAATGTAGGTACTCCCGCTTCATTTAAGCTGTGAGCCAGCGTAGATTCCTGAACAGTAGCTGCCGAACTGATCCAGATAAAATCTGTATTCAGTTTTTTTGCATATGGAAGAAGTTTTTCGGCCATTTCTGCACTGACCTTACCTTCCCTGAAAATATTGCTGGCATGGATATCAATGCAAAGAGAAGCACCTTCAGATCCTCCATGATCTTATACGCTGCGTATTCCGGCAGGGAGCTTTCCTCAGAACCCGGAAATACACGGTTCATATCAAGATCAAATCCCGGAACACCTCTGGTGATCGAATTTACTCCCAGAGGATTTAACGCAGGATAAATTTCTACGATTCCCTTTAAATATTCCAAATGTTCTTCAATCCGTCTGTTTAATTCATAACAGACAAACTGCCCTCCAGTTCATCACCGTGGGTGCCGGTTACAATACATACTCTTTTTTCACTGCCTGTTATCACCATTGGTTTTAACACATTCTTCTTTACAAGAAGCCGCTCACCGGCAGGCAGTCCTAAGGATACTACTGTCTCTATCATTACTTGTATTCTCTGCCTTTGTCTAAGTTTTATGTCTGTTATAAAGATAATCCATCCCTCTTTATTCGTCAAGTTTTATTCATCTTTACAAAATAAAGTCACCCGTGATAGAATATAGGTAATTATAAGGAGGACTTAATAATGGATATTAATTATGAATTATACAAGGTATTTTATCACGTAGCCGTTACACTTAGTTTCTCGGAAGCTTCCAAACAGCTTTTTATTTCCCAGTCTGCTGTAAGCCAGTCCATTAAGGTCCTTGAAAGAAGCTAAACCAGCCGCTTTTCATCCGCAGTACCAAAAAGTACAGCTGACACCAGAGGGCGAAATTTTATTAAAACATATTGAACCAGCCATGAACCTGATCCAGAAGGGGAAAACCAGCTGTTAGAGGCCCATACCTTAAACGGAGGCCAGCTGCGTATTGGCGCCAGCGACACCATCTGCCGCTACTATCTGGTACCCTACTTAAAACAGTTCCACAAAGAATACCCCAACATTCATATCAAAGTGATCAACCACACTTCCATTGAATGTGCCAAAGCCCTGGAAAATGGTCAGACTGATTTTATCATTGCCAATTATCCTAACTCTGCTCTCGCAGGCAACCTGCACACCCGGGTCATCAATGAATTCCATGATGTATTTGTAGCCAGCCGTCAGGCCTTTGACTTGGAAGGAAAGGAACTGACCTTAGAAGAGCTGTTAAAATACCCGATCATGATGTTAGACCGTAAAAGTACCACCAGTGAATTCCTGCACCAGATTTTCCAGAAAAGTCATTTGGACCTGGTACCGGAGATCGAGCTTTCCAGTAATGACCTGCTGATCGACCTGGCCCGCATCGGTCTCGGATTGCTTTTGTTCCGGATTTCTGTATCCCGGCTAATGATAAGGATCTGTTTATCCTGGAACTTTCAGAAAACTTCCTGCCCGTCAGATGGTGGTTGCTTTCAATGAAAGCCTTCCTGTATCCCAGGCTGCCAAGCAGTTTATGGATATGTTGTAAAATGGCAACCTTTCACAGAAGTTCTTTGACCACGCGTTAGACTGCTGCAGCCACTACACAAACTGTCCCCAGAAATCATCTACCGCCTGTTTTACATTAAAGCGGTTCACAACCGTATAACGTTCCCATTCCCTTGGAAATAATGCCACATATTCAGGCAGCAGGAAACGGTCATCCAAAAGGGCAATCACCCTTTATCATTTACAGTGCGGATGACCCGGCCTGCTGCCTGCATTACTTTATTCATCCCCGGATACTGATAGGCGTAATCAAAGCCACCTTCTCCCTGTTCGTCAAAATATTCCTTTAAGATCTCCTGTTCCGGATTTACCTGTGGAAGTCCTGTTCCTATGATGATCGCTCCGATCAGTCTCTTCTTTCAGATCGATCCCTTCTGAAAAAATACCGCCCATTACACAAAGACCAGCAAATGACTCCTTTGGTTCTTCCTTAAAACTTAAAAGAAATTCTTCCCTTTCTTCTTCTGACATATTCGATGACTGGGCTTTCCATTCAAATTTTAACTTTCCCTGTTCCTGCCGTTCCTCAAGAACCTTCTGTACCTGAAACAGAAACTGATAGGATGGGAAAAAGATCATGTAATTTCCTGTCTTTCCTCCTATGACCCCTTCTATATAGTCAGCGATCCGCTCATACTGGGTCCTGCCCCGTCTGCTGTAACGGCTGCTTACATCAGAAGCCGCAAGTACCAGCCGTTTATCTGCCTGAAAAGGAGATTTTGCATACACGGCATATTCTTCCTGGCTTCCGCTTAAAAGTTCCTTATAATAACGGATCGGCAGCAGCGTTGCAGAAAAAAACACTGTACTCACGCCCCGGTCCAGGCATTCCCGCAGGCATCTGGAAGGATTGACACACATCAGTTTTACCATAAAAGAGCCATCCGCCAGTAAGCGGCTGTATATCCTGTAATTTTCATCCAGCCGGTCACTTACATAAAGGAAATCACGGATCTTAAAATACAGATCAAGGACTGTCTCCCTGTCATCAAATTCGCTGTTTTCATTTAAAAATACTTCCATCTCCCCAAACAGCCCCATTAACTCCAGGGAAAGAAGTTTTACATCCGGATGCATGCGGTAATGTTCCCCCAGAACCATCCGTGCTCCCCCTTCAAACGCCAGTTCCATGTCTACTTCATCAGAAAAGGGTTCTGTCTCTCCCAGGCGTTTTAGATCCAGCATCCTGCGATTGCACCTTTCTAACAGCTTCAGGACTTTTCCTGCCTCGGGGATCCCTTTTAAGATCCTTTTTACAGCAAGCAGCTCTTCCTTTATAAGAACAGCACTGTACATCTCCCTGGCTCTTGAAACCAGGTTGTGGGCCTCATCTACAAGGAAAATATAATTTCCCCTCTCTTCTCCTTCTGCAAAATAGCGTTTCAGGCGCACATTGGGATCAAATACATAATTATAATCACAGATGATGCCGTCTACCCAGCTGCTGATGTCCAGACAGAGTTCAAAGGGGCAGACCTGGTATTTCTCTGCATATGCAAGGATCGTTTCCCTAGTAATCCCCTGCTCTTCCTGTATGATCTCATAAACAGCGTCATTGACCCGGTCAAAATGTCCCTTTGCCCTTGGGCAGGCAACTGGATTGCAGTCCGGTTTTTCCAGGACACACAGCTTTTCTTTTGCAGTAATGGTCACAGTACTGAAATACAGGTTTTCCCGCTCCCTTAACAATTCAAACGTCTCTTCTGCCACGCTTCTGGTAATAGTCTTGGCTGTGAGATAAAACAGCTTCTCCCCATAGCCTTCTCCTATAGCTTTCAGGCTTGGAAAGACACAGGATAAGGTTTTTCCGATCCCTGTAGGCGCCTGTATGTAAAGATTTCTCCCTCTGGCAATACTTCTGTATACAGAAACCGCCAGTTCTTTCTGACCTTCCCTGTATGCATAAGGAAACTGCAGTTCTTTTAAACATTCTGTTCTGCGGATGCTGTGATGGTAAAGGTATCTGGCCCACTTTACATATTCATGAATCAGACCCTGAAACCATTCTTCCAGTTCTTCCCTTGTTTTTGCCTGGCGGAAACGGCGGATCTGTTCTGTTTCTATATTACAATAGGTAAGCTGGATCCCCACACTGTCCAGATCCTGCTCACTGGCATACATATATCCATAACACAGGGCCTGTGCAAGATGAACCGGATCCGGCTCTTCCAAACGCTCTACGTCCATGTAAATACATTTGATCTCATCGATCACGATCCCGGACGTTTCTGTAATGATCCCGTCTGCCCTGCCTTCTAAAAGGATACTGAATTCATCTTCCCGCACCTGATGTTTCAAAGCAACTTCTGAACGGTAATCCGCTCCCATGCGTTTCTGGATCTTTCTGTGCAGCCTGCTCCCCGCCTGCATAGCCTCTTTTTTTCCGCCCTGGCTCCTGCGGTTATCCAGATCCCCGGACCGCAGGACAAACTCTACTAAATTGCGGACAGAGATGCGGATCTTAGACTGTGCTTCTGTCATCAAACTGCCTTCCAATGTTTCCCTCCATCTGTACTCCTAAAATTCATGACTTTAGGATAACACAAAAAGAGCAGGAATGCAAACTGATGTTCGTTCCCGCTCTTTTTCTTATTTCTGATTCTTATTCTGCGATTGCCATGATCCTGTCATCCCACTTTAAGCAGCAGTGGTAGATACAGGTGCCAGGGTATCCAGGTATTCTTCAAATTCTGCATTATCACCATTCATCTGTACGGTCAGTACCCGCGCCAGATCCAGGCTTAAAACACCTAAGATCGACTTGGCATCAATGGTCACACGGTTATAGAATACGTCAATATCAAAGTCACATTTCGTTGCCTCTGCTACAAAATGTTTTGCTTCTTCTACAGATGGCAGCATGATTTTCTTTTCTTTCATAATTCAAGACTCCTTTTTAAGATTTCCACCTGTTTTTTACAGGCAGATCATCCTGGTTAAAGTGTGTCCGTCCAGTCACTCCTGAACGTTGGAATATATATAGCACTATTATTTTTCAATGTCAAATTTTATTCCTCTTTTCAGATTATGCCCTTTTTCGTAAATATTTATATAAATCGCTGTAAATTATTTTTACATTGTATCTGATTTTATGCATAAAAGAAAGGTGGCTTCCCATATCCTGGAAATCCACCTGAATAGTTACTCTTTTTCTTTTGTTTCGGGAGTTTCTTTTTCCACCCATTTATAACCGCCGGCTGTTTTCTGAGCTCCTGTCATCGCGCAGGAAATACTTCTGCGGCTGATATTTAAAGCACGGCTGGCATGAGCAATAGAAAGATATTCTGCTACTACCTGTCCGTCTAATGTCAGCTGGATCAGCGGTCTCTTATCATGGTATCCGATCTTGCTGCTTAAGTCCACCTGGATCGGTTCCCAGGGCAGGTCTTCCGGAACTACACGCCACAGATAGCCTCCTCCTGTCTTACGCTCGCCATGGGCTGCTCTGGCAATGGAGCCTAAAGAAACACCTGTTGCCTCGTGGGCCAGTCTTGAACTTTTATAATCTGCTATGGGCATTCCATCTTTGGAATACTGCCGATAAACATGTCCTGCTTTAATTGTCCGACTCATTTGTACTCTCTTCCTTCCGCTCGTAAAATTTTCTTTCTAGCCAATGGAGTAGTCGCCATTTGCTGGTACGTTTTATTTTTCACAGACCAACATAGTCATTATAACAACTATTGTTCATTTTGTCCAGATTATATCCTAAACTTGCGAAAGATAATATCTTATTTTTACAAAACCAGGGGGAGTATTCGCTTTTTCTTATACTTCATCTGCAGAGCGGATCCCCGTTGCCACCGGACGGATCTCATCAGATCCGAAAGGATCCTGTGTACCATTTTCTTCTTGCCATGGTGCTGTATCTTCTGCCCCTTCTCCTGCCGTCTTGCGGTCTGCCAGTGGTACAGGACGCACAGAGATACCATTGATCTCCACATGTTCGTTAATAGCGATCACAAGGCAGGGCCGTCCGTCGATCATACGGTTTTCCACCAGATAGGTCTTATCGGGGGCTACCTTAATGGTCACATCCGGGGTTTTGATCTCAAAGCTCTTTGTATTCACTACATTTGATACAGCGAAACTGGTTTCAGGACCGTCCTCTACATCTGCATAACGACTTTCAAATTCCTGAAGTTTTTCCGGTGCTGCCCCGTTGTTTTCCAGAAGCTGTTTAAGCTGTGTTTTATTCAGTACCGCGGTGCAGGTTCATCTTTTGTCTCTTCCACCAGTTCACTTAAATTTTCATGGATGCTTTTACAGTCTCAAAGTCGCAGTTTTCCCTAAAGTTTCCTCTACGATAGTCTGGAAGGTCTCTTTCTGGTTTTGGCAGACATAGGGATATGGCAGCCCAACACTTCATCGATCAGTGTATCCGGCAGCTGTTCTCCGTTTTCGCATAAAGTAAAAGGCTATGGATGTCTGTATTCCGGTCATTAAATGCAGGAAACAGGAAACTGGTCACAGGTGCCTCCACCAGCCAGTCACGGATCCTGTTTTCAATCACATTGGTAGTGGAATTATAGCACAGACCTGCCTTGGAAAGCTTTACAGGGCAGATTGTACACTGGATAAACTCATACACATAATCAGAAGCGTCAAACATCTCAGAACCGTCTGTAGCCTTTGCAGGAATGTCATATGCACAGTGGATCAGGATAATATAATAATTCTCTGCATAGTCAAAATTGGCGATCACACGGTCATAAAATTCCTCGATCAGCCCATCGTCTTTTAATTCACTGTCCCGAAGCTTTAAAAGGAAATTCTGGGTACCGCCCTCTTCTTCTGTGTGAAGGGGAAATTCCATATTGATCAGATTTTTTCCAATGGTTCCTGAAAGGCCATTGCGGAAAATGGTAAAATATTTAAAGGCTTCTTCTTCCGGAAGGGATAAAAATGCTTCCTTCAGTTCTGTTTTTTTATTTTTCTCTGAGTCTACATAGCAGCCGCAGATCCGGCTGATGGCACAGTTTGCCGGAGTGAAAAGTTTTTTTATTTCGTTGCATTCTTTTTTGTTCATGTATGTATCTCCCCTGTTTTTGTAGATTTTAACACAAAAGAAAAAGCCCAAAAGCCATACGACTTCTGAACTTCCTTCGGGTTGGGCTATTCTCTCAAATAGTCAGCAGGGGAAGAGGGGCTCGAACCCCCATCTACGGTTTTGGAGACCGCTGCTCTACCATTGAACTATTCCCCTATGTTCTTTTGTTTTTTGTTTTGTTCCCTCGAACGAGTATTATAATATCACAGGTTTCCAACACTGTCAACAACTATTTTGAATTTTTTTCAAAGTTTTTTCAAAAAAAGTAATTGCTTATTTTTTTCTGTTTTTTAATACAGTTTTATTGAAACATAAACCTGCCTGACACCGGCTTTTACACCAGGCACAGGCAGGTGCTGTTCTTTTTACGCTATATTTTTATAACAACCCGATGGCTTCCCGCACATTCGACACCCCGATCATGCGGATCCCCTCTACAGGCTTTATCTTATCCATATTTACTTTCGGAAGCACACAGGTGGTAAATCCTAACTTAGCTGCCTCTGCTACTCTCTGGGCTGCCTGGGATACACCACGAACTTCGCCAGAAAGACCTACTTCCCCAAAGATCAGCATACCCGGATCTACAGGCCGGTCTTTATAGCTGGACATCAGTGCCATGACAATGGCAAGGTCCAGAGCCGGTTCACTCATACGCATGCCGCCGGTGATATTTACATAGGCATCCAGACGGGACAATTCGTAGCGGCACCGTTTCTCCAGCACTGCCATCAAAAGGTTTACACGGTTGTAATCCGTACCTGCCGCTGTTCTTCTTGGCATACCAAAATTTGTCTCCGCTACCAGTGCCTGAACCTCCAAAAGGATAGGCCTTGTGCCCTCTAAGGAACAGGATACCACTGCTCCTGATGCCTCCTGAGGCCGTCCATCCAGCATATATTCAGAGGGATTTTCTACTTCCACAAGACCCTCTTCCCGCATTTCAAATACACCGATCTCATTGGTGGAACCAAAACGGTTCTTTACGCCTCGCAGGATCCTGTAAGAAGCATGTCTGTCCCCTTCAAAGTAAAGGACTGTATCTACCATATGTTCCAATACCCTTGGACCTGCCACTACTCCCTCTTTGGTCACATGACCTACTACGAAGATGGCAATTCCACGGCTTTTTGCGATCTGCATTAAAACGCCGGTAGACTCACGCACCTGGCTTACACTTCCAGGCGCAGAGGTGATCTCTTCCCGGTACATGGTCTGAATGGAGTCGATCACTACGATCTGAGGCTTTTCCTGATCGATCACAGCCTCAATGCGCTCTAAATTCGTCTCACTTAAAAAGCGCAGTTCCCCTGTGACCGTTCCGATCCTGTTTGCCCTCATTTTGATCTGTTTTAATGACTCTTCTCCGGAAATATAAAGTACCTTCTGTCCGTCTGCTGCCAGATGGCGGCATACCTGCAGCAAAAGGGTTGATTTTCCAATACCCGGATCACCGCCTACAAGCACCAGGGAACCGGCTACAATGCCGTCTCCCAATACCCGGTCCAGTTCCTTAAAACCAGTGGAGATCCGGTCTTCCTGTTCCAGACGTATTTCTGAAAGAAGAGCGGGTTTAGCCACAGCTCTCCCCGCTCCTCGATCAGAAGACATACGTCCTTTTCCTGCAGCCGAAGCTGTACCTGCCACCGGTTCCTCTACCAGAGTGTTCCATGCCCGGCAGGCGGGACACTGTCCCAGCCATTTGGATGACTCATATCCGCATTCTTTGCAGAAAAATGCAGTTGTCTTTGCTTTTGCCATATTTTCTATGCTCTCTTTACTGCCTTTACCTTAACGGAAGTTCCTTCTTCTAACTCTACGCTGACGCTTAACTTTCCGCTCATGTTGGTCTTCATGCTTCCCACAGCAGCTCCGTCTACATATACTTCGTAGTCAGTATCATTTTCCAGCTGAACTGTGATCTGGGCATCCTTATCGCCCTCTACTTCAAACTCTATACTGTCATCTGTTACTTTAAAATGTTCTGCTACTGTGCCCGGAACAGACTCATATACGAACATTTCGTTGCGCTCTAATTTTGTGATTTCGTTGTAAGTTTTAACCTTATAGATATCTCCCTGGTATTCAAAATCGGACTTCTTTGACTTCTGTCCTAACTTGTAATTTCCAAAACTGATGGTGCCATCCTGCTCTGTGCGGATCAATTCTTCAACAACTGGCATCTTTTTATCCTCCTGCTCTTTATCTGTAAATTCTCTGGTCGTACCTTTTCATCCGGCATTCCTGTCAGACTTTATGGGTTTTCACCGTATTCCCAGTAGATCATTTATAACGGGTATCTATAATTATACAACAATTTTCATAAAATAACCAGTATATTTTACGCCTTTGCCTCAGGCTTTGAAGCAGTATCTGCTGCCTGCGCTTTTTTCTTTCTGGCTGCTGCTTTCTTCTTTACTGTAAAGGTAAGTTTTCCTTCTTCACAGTCAACTTCCACATTTACACCCTTCTTCAGTTTTCCGTCCAGGATCTCTTCTGCCATCTTATCTTCTAACAGGCTCTGGATGGTACGGCGCAGCGGTCTTGCACCGTATTTATCATCATAGCCCTTGTCGATCAGCAGATCCTTTGCCGCCTCATTTACAGTAAGGGTAATGCCAAGCTGTTCTTTGCTGCGTTTTCAATGCCTCTCAGCATAATATCCGCAATTCCCTTCATATGCTCTTTCGTCAGCTGATGGAATACGATGATCTCGTCAATACGATTTAAAAACTCCGGCTTGAACAGGCGTTTTACCTCTTCCATCACACGGCCCTTCATGAATTCATGATCTGCCTTTGCGTCTGTGGCAACTCCGAAGCCAAGACGTTTCGGTGCGATGATATTTTCAGCACCTGCATTGGAAGTCATAATGATAATGGTATTCTTAAAGTCGATCTTTCTTCCCTGGGCATCTGTGATGTGTCCGTCATCTAATACCTGCAAAAGGATATTAAATACATCCGGATGGGCCTTTTCGATCTCATCAAACAGGATCACGCTGTAAGGATTTCTGCGCACTTTTCACTGAGCTGTCCACCCTCCTCATAGCCTACATATCCTGGCGGGGAACCGATCATCTTGGAAACACTGTGCTTTTCCATGTACTCAGACATATCTACCCTGATCAGGGAACTTTCTGTACCGAACATGGCTTCTGCCAGTGCCTTTGAAAGTTCCGTTTTCCCACACCGGTAGGTCCTAAGAATAAGAAAGAACCGATGGGACGCTTTGGATCTTTTAAGCCGATCCTGCCTCTTCGGATGGCTTTTGATACAGCGGTAACAGCCTCCTCCTGGCCTACGACTCTTTCGTGGAGGATGCCTTCTAAGTTCTTTAAACGCTCTGACTCTTCCTGTGCCAGTTTCTTCACCGGAATCTTGGTCCATCCGGCTACTACATCTGCCACTTCATTTTCACCTACTACCAGTTTTCTGGTTTCTTTCTCTTTTCCCATTTTTCCAGAGTCAAGCGGATCTTTTCTTTCAGTTTTTCCTGTTTTTCTTAATATCTCCTGCCTTTTCATAGGCCTCATCACGGATCGCAGACTCTTTTCTTCTTCCAGATCATCGATCTGTGCCTCGTAATCCTTGATCTTGGACGGCTTTGTATAATTTGACAGGCGTACTTTGGAAGCTGCCTCATCGATCAGGTCAATGGCCTTATCCGGCAGGAAACGGTCATTGATATAGCGGCTGGAAGCTTTACAGCTGCCTCTAAGGCATCATCTGTGATCTCTACCCTGTGATGTTCCTCATAACGGCTTCTCAGCCCTTTAAAATGGCAATGGACTCTTCTTCTGAAGGCTCGTCCACAGTAACCGCTGGAACCGGCGCTCTAAGGCAGAGTCTTTTTCTATATATTTTCTGTATTCGTTAATGGTAGTAGCACCGATCAGCTGCAGTTCCCCTCTTGCAAGGGACGGCTTTAAGATATTGGATGCATCCAGAGCACCCTCTGCACCGCCAGCACCTATAATGGTGTGGATCTCATCAATAAAAAGAAGGACGTCTTTTGCTTCTACTACCTCTGCGATCACTTTCTTAATGCGCTCTTCAAATTCGCCTCTGTACTTGGAACCTGCCACCATACCAGAAAGGTCTAGAGTCATAACTCTCTTATCCGCAATGGTATCCGGCACATCCCCTGCTGCAATTCTCTGGGCAAGTCCTTCTACTACTGCGGTCTTTCCTACTCCCGGCTCTCCGATCAGACACGGATTATTCTTAGTACGGCGGCTTAAGATCTGGATCACTCTCTGGATCTCATGTTCCCTGCCGATCACAGGATCTAACTTTCCATCCAGTGCCATCTGGGTCAGATTGCGGCTGTAGCTGTCAAGGGCGGTGTGGAACTTCCCCGTTTTCCGGAATTTCCACGCTGCATCTCATCTTTAATAGAAGGCGCATCTTCACCCATAGCTGCCAGAAGGTCAATATATAATTTCTGTACACTGATCCCCATTGTATTTAAAAGACGGCTTGCCACACAGTCTCCTTCTCTTAAAATAGCGATCAGAATGTGTTCTGTACCGATCTGTGCTGCCTTAAAGCGTACTGCTTCCCTATAACTGTTTTCTATTACCCTGCGGGCTCTTGGGGTATAGGCTGCATTTTCTGCCATCTGTACAGAAGTATTTGGGGAGATCAGCTGGCTGACTAATTCTACTACCTTTGACTCCTCAACCCCATTTTCCTCTAAGACCCTGGCTGCAACGCCGGTTCCTTCCTGTAAAAGGCCGATCAGCAGATGCTCGGTTCCCACATAACCGTGGTTTAAGCTTTCTGCCATTCCTACTGCCAGGCTTAAGGCCTCTTTCGCCTGCGGTGTATATCGTTCCATTGTTGTCCTCCTTTATGTCCCTGTGCATTTCAAAAATCCATCTGTCAGCTGCATATCTGAGGTAAATGTTCCCTGATATAAGCTGCTCTTACACAGTCCGTCTCTTCTTTGTCCAAAGGCCTGCTGGCCCACAGATTTAAGTTGGCCGGTTTGATACCTACCAAAAGACTGTACAGACTTTCTTCTTTCTCAAAAGAGATCAGTCCGTCTGTCTCTCCGGAGATCAGCTGTCCAATAAATACCCTGGCATCTTTTTCTGCCATTTTCCGCGCATACTTTAAAACACCATAGGATTTATACGTCTCGTCTTCCCGCTCCAGCTTTCTGGCATTTAAAGCGGCTTTTCTCACTTTCTGTTCCTGACTGTTTAACTGGACAGCTGCTTTGTTTACCAGCTCAATGATCTCCCGTTCTGACAGTCCTAAGGTTCTCTGGTTTGACAGTTCGTACATATTGCCTGCATTTTCACTGCCTTCCCCGAAAAGTCCCCGTATGGACGTTCCCAGTCTTCCCATATCTGCCACGATCCCCTGAAATTTCTTCAGCTGGGACAGCATAGGCAGGTGGATCACCACGCAGGCCTTAAGTCCTGTTCCCATATTGGTAGGGAACGTGGTCAGATAACCATATTTTTCATCATAGGCATAAGGGAAATGTTCATTGATCCTGTCGTCTGCAGCATCTGCTTTCTGCCACAGCTTTTCAAGGCACAGACCAGGTGCCAAAAACTGCATCCTTATATGGTCATCTGCTCCCAGTAAAATACTTTCTGACTCGTCTTCTGACAGGTACAGTCCCTGTGCGTATGTTTTTTCCACTGCACAGCGGTTTAAGATCCGCCGTTCCCTTAAGGCTTTCTTTTCTGCCTGCTGCATATTTTCCAGAGCATAGTAGGGATAAGGGATCTCTTTTAAACCGTCTTTTAAGCCGTCTACCAGCTCCCTGCTTCCTTCTTCGTCCAGTCTGGAAGGAAATACATATTCATCCCAGTTTCTTGCAAGGCGGATCCTGCTGTATATAATATTGGACTTTTCTTCCAATGTTTTCTCATACCATTTACTCATGCACTTCGCCGCCCTTTCCTGCCTTTAATGCCCGGATCTGATCCCGGCATGCAGCTGCTGTTTCATAATCTTCTTTTTCCAGGGCTTCTTTTAATCTTCGCTCCAGCTGCGTTATCTCTTTCATGCCTTCCGGCTGCTCTTTTGCGGCATTCTCTCCTACTTTCTGCAAAACATCAGCCGATACCATCTCTTCATTGTTTTCAGAAATGGTTTCCTGTGCCCTCTGATATTTTGGCTGTTTTCCCCTGTGGCTTTCACTGCCCTGGAGCTGCTTGATCTTATCATTGATAAAAGATCAAAAACGCCATAGCAGTCCGGACAGCCGAAGCGGCTGTTTTGAACAAAATCATCAAAACTGGTACCGCAGGTAGGACACACCACCCTGGAACGTTCATCGGTTTCTTCTTCATCTTCCTCCAACCCTAAAAGTCCGGAAAGCAGTTTTCCCAGCGGGAATTCTCCGTCTAACAAAGCCGTATACTGTCCAAAATCCATTTCCTTCGCACAGTGGGGCAGAGATTATGCTCCGTTTTACTCCGTTAATGATCTCTGTATATTTAATATTCGCTTCCCGTACTTTGCATTTTTCACATAACATATTAATCCTCCCGGCCTCACGCTTCGTATATCTGTCATAGATCTCATCTACCAGCTGATGCGCTTCCTCCTGGAAACATCCCTGCAGATCCCGCAGGCAAGCACTACATCCAGATTTTGACGCATCTCATCGATGGCCTGGATCTTATCCACATCCAGGGAAACTACAGCCCTCTGCGGCGGTCCAGTTTCACAAACCCTTCCTGGCGCAGAACAGAATACGCTTTATTTACTGTATGCATATTAATGCCGATATGATCTGCCATCTGTCGCACAGAAGGTAAGGTATCCCCTTCCGGATCATATCTGTAGCAATCCCCATGATGATCTGGTTGCGCAGCTGGATATAGATTGCTTCATCGCTGTTAAAATCAATTTTCAGTATCATAAACCCACCAACTTTCAGGGGCTGCCGCTACAAAATCTTTGTCTGCGGCAGCCCCACTGTTTTATCTGCTAAGTTATATCTGTTCTAATAATAATATAACAACTTTTTGCATCCGTCAAGAAGTTTTATCTCTTTTGATCAGGCGCCTCATGGCATCTGCTGCTACACGCACTGCCCGCTCCGTATCATGGCATTGGATATCCTCAAGTCCTTTAGCCCGCCTTGTCTGGTTTCCCAGTACTAAAGGACCGTTCCCACGCGGACTCTCCTTGCTGCTGCCACAACAAACAGAGCAGCTGACTCCATCTCACTGGCAAGAGCGCCACAGTCAAGCCACGCCTGCCATTTTGACTTTAATTCCCTCTTACGGGCATACTGTCCGGATCTAACTGGCCATAAAAGAGTCTTTGCAGTGGACAACTCCTGTATGGAACCTCTGGCATCTGCTTTTGCTGCCTCTGCCAGGGCATTTACAACCTGAAAATCCGCCACTGCCGGAAATTCAACAGGCGCGTACTGAAGCCCGGTGCCTTCCATACGGATCGCACCGGTAGCGATCACCAGATCACCGCCCAGTACATTTTCCTCTATACCACCGCAGGTTCCACACGGATAAAGCACTCAGCGCCGCAGTGGATCAGTTCTTCCATTGCGATGGCAGCAGACGGGCCCCGATGCCTGTACTGCACACACTTACTTTCTCTCCTTCCAATGTACCTGTATAAATGGTATATTCCCTGTTTGAAGCAACAAATCTGGGATCTTCTAAATATCTGGCAATCTTCTCACATCTGCCCGGATCACCTGGCAGGATCACATACCGTCCTACATCTCCCGGACGTATTTTTAAATGATATTCCTCGTTTCCTACACTGTATGCAACTGGCATAATAATCCCTCCTGTTGTATCCATAAATTTTCTGTTTTTATTGTACCACACCCCTGTATCGTCTGTCAAATTCTCCGGTTGTCCCAGAACTTTTCTGCTTCTTTTAAAACGATTTCCATAATAGCGTCGATCTCATGAAAATCATACACCGGACAGTCTGACATAGACTCTGCATCAAATCCGGACCATGTATCCGGCCTGAAATCTGTAACATACGCCTTTACAGTCTCTTTTCTGCACACAGCCTTTTTTGAAACATCACGGCGCATCACTTCTATTTTGGCATAATGGGAGTCTTTCAGTCCTTCCACCAGGATCAGATCCATATCCTGAAAAAAAGGCAAAAAATCTTCTGCCTCATGGCCCTTTTCCTCTTTTACCAGACAGAAACGATTTTCAGAATAGACTATCGTTCCCACTGCCCCCGCCGCTTTGTGACGGTAACTGTCTGTTCCCGGTACATCCGGCACAAAATCATGACCATCGTGTTTGATCACAGCCACCTTAAGCCCGCGCACGGAAAATTCCCGGACTAAAGTTTCCGTAAGAGTCGTCTTGCCCGTATTTTTCTTTCCGCTGACTGCAAATACCGGTGCTTTCAAGCATGTAAGTTCTCCTAATGCCTGGGGAGTATTCACATTTAAAAACCACCGGTCAGGTACATGTTCGTTTTCTGTTTCTAAAACCTTTACCTGCAGTTTTCCTAACAGATCACGTACTTTCCCATTTTTTTCCAAAAGTTGTTTTTTAAGAACCGGCAGACATCTGGCTGAATACCAGCCGCACACCGGATGGATCCGCCCGTCTCTTGTTTTCCAGATCACAGCATCCCATTTATCTCCTGCTTCCATAAGAGTGCGTTTCCCCAGATAAGATGCAAATAAGGGCATATCGCAGGAAACAAAAAACAGTCCATCAAGACCGGTCTGTTTTAAACAGGAATAGATCCCTCCTAAAGGTCCGGCCTCTGGGATCAGATCAGGGATTGCCCTGGGATCCGGGCTTTTTTTTGCCTCTGATACAAAAACCGGCAATCCCAGCTGCTCCAGTTCTCCTTTGATCCGTTCTTCAAAACTTTTTCCCCTGTAAAGAAGCTTGGCTTTATCACTTCCGCCCATGCGGTTGGACTTTCCGCCTTTAAGCAGGACACATCCATACTGTTCCATTTTCATTTTCCTTCTCTTTATCATGAAATACGTACACCTGGAAATCTTTCGTTATTTTCCAATATCCAGGTGTAAAAAAGCAGGAAGCCATATATCCCGCTTCCTGCCTTTTTATTTTCTAATGTACTTACAAGATCTTACTGTAAAGATGCAACAATAGCATCTGCCAGTGCCTCTAACTGTGCATCCTGCTCATCCTTTAAAGCAGATTTAACAGTGACAGTCTGCTCTAAAATGTTCATGTTCTTCATGCCGGAAAGGATCTCTTTCATCTGCTTTCCTGCAACAACACCCCAGGTACCATTTTCGATCACAGCTACAGTACGGTTCTGCAGTCCATGTGCCTTTAAGTCATTTAAAACATGTTCCATATTGGTAAAGATGCCGCCATTATAGGTAGCTGCTGCAAATACCAGATGGCTGCAGCGGAATGCTTCGCTTACGATCTGGGATGGATGGGTTGCAGATACATCATAAACTGCAATATTTCTCACACCCTTGTCAGCCAGCTTGCATGCCAGGATATTGGCTGCGTTTTCCGTATTTCCGTAAATAGAACCATAGGCGATCATAACACTCTTTTCTTCCGGTGCATAGCTGCTCCAGGTTAAGTATTTATCTACATACCAGCTGATATTTTCACGCCATACAGGTCCATGTAGCGGGCAGATGGTAGCGATCTCCAGTCCTGCTGCTTTCTTAAGCAGTGTCTGTACCTGCATGCCATACTTTCCAACGATATTGGTATAATATCTTCTTGCATCATCCAACCAGTCACGCTCAAAGTTTACTTCATCTGCAAACAGGTTGCCATTCATGGCGCCGAAAGTACCAAAAGCATCTGCGGAGAATAAAGTCTTGTCTGTGGTATCGTAAGTAACCATAACTTCCGGCCAGTGTACCATTGGTGCCATTACAAATGTAAGGTTATGCTTACCGGTGCAGAGAGTATCTCCTTCTTTTACTACTACGGATCTGGAGTCAATATCAAGATCAAAGAACTGCTTGATAATACCAACTGTCTTTGCATTGCATACGATCTTTGCTTCCGGATGCTTTTCTGCGATCTGTCCTAAGGTTGCAGCATGGTCTGGTTCCATGTGGTCTACTACGATATAATCTAATGGACGGCCGTCTAAAACCTTTGCCAGGTTCTCATAAAACTGTCCTGCTACTGCCCAGTCTACTGTATCAAAAAGAACCGTCTTTTCATCTAACAAAACATAGGCATTATAGGAAACACCTCTTGGGATCGGGTATGCATTTTCAAACAGAGCCAGACGTCTGTCTGTACCTCCTACCCAGAATAAATCTTCTTTTACTTTTTTTACACAATACATCGCTTATCATCCTTTCTGTTCCTATTTGTCAGGCAGCCCATTCCTGACTTTCAGGGCCGCCTGGTTGTTTAAGCGTTACATTTTACAGGTCAAATACCTCAAAATCATCTTCTTCTTTTTCGTTCTGGTCTTCAGAAGTTTCTTCGGATCCGGCAGGTTCTTTTTCTTCTTCCTGCTCTTCCACCTCGTCTATATCCAGATCTTCAAAGTCAAAGTCTTCTATATCATCTTCTTCCAGATCTTCATCCTCTGTATCCTCTTTTGGATTTTCTTTTTCATTTTCATCTACAGAGTCTTCCTCTGGCTCGTCCTCTTCCGGTTCCTTATCATCTGCATCATCCAGATCCTCAAACTGGAAGTCATCCTCGTCCTGGTCGTCTACTTCTTCCAGATCATCTTCCGGTTCGTCTTCAGGCTCTTCCACCTCTTCGCCATAAAGATCGTCCTCGTCCTCATCTTCCTCTTTTACAGGTTTCTTTTCAGAACGGGCTGTCTTTTCTCTGCTGAAGAAGATTTCTTTTTCTTACCTGTAACAGATACGATGAGAAGTACCATAAAGATCAGTGCTACAACGATGGCAGCGATCAGCAGTGTCCTGAACAGGCTGTAGTCATTTCTTAAGGAGTCATACTTGTCTGCCAGCTGTGTATAAACTTCACTTACTGCTCCCTGAGCAGCCGGGTCTTCAAAGTAACGCTGAATGGTACGCTCATTATTATTTAAGTCATAGCGGTAGAAATTCTTCTCGCCAGCTTCATTCATAGCGTAGATCACGCAATACTGATGCTCTGTTTCATTGCCCCATACCCAGCCTTTTACAGCATGTCCGTCAATGGTAATGGCTGTTTCCACCAGTCCTTCCGGTACCTGTACAGAAGCATCCGGTGCCATCACTGTAAAGCTGCGTCTGGATACAGTCATCTGGAACTGTTCAAAGCTTTCTTCACCAGTTCCATCCTGTGTACTTTCATTTGGACCGCCTTCCTGCTTGGTGACAACGATCACATATTCCTTTGTAGTTTCTCCGTCCTGGGCAGTTACTTTTAAAGTAACTCTGTTTTCACCCATCTGGAGATTTTCATTGCCGCTTACCACCTTGGAAGCGCCTTCATCTGTAGTATCTGCACTGATGATCAGTTTATCCACATCGGTTCCTACGGTAACTGCATAGGAGTCTACATCAGAAGAAAATTCCGGTGTCAGGCTTCCCGGGGATACCTGAAGGGATTTTAAGCTTGCGTCCTTGGAAGCGCTTGATAAAGCACTGACTGTTACCTGGGACTCACCCTGTTTGTCTACGGTTACGATCTGGGAAGACGCATCGTAGATCTCCTGGCTGGTAACTGTAATCTTGCTGGTTCCTGCTGCAGATGCCTTAAACTTTAAGTCATAGGCAAGGGTGGTGGTATTTGCGCCACCGCCGTCACCATGAACACGGACTGCTCCATTTCCGCCTTCTGCATTGGTTCCTTCTATGAATTCCAGGCTTCCCGGATCATATGCCAGCATGATATCCGCTGTAGAAAGGTTATCACTGCTGGTGATCTTCATTTTTACATTGATCTCACTGCCTACAGATGCGGTAGGATCTGAAAAAGCGATCCTTGCAGTAGCTGCAAACGCCGTCATTCCGTATAATGGCAAAAATAAGGTTAATAGACAGATGGCTGCAACTGCGGCTGCCCACCGTCTGATCTGTTTGATTGTCATATTCATTCCTGCTTTCCTGTTTTTTTACTGCACATTCACAATGGTCACATTGCTGCCTCCAGGTGTCTGGCTGCTTCCCGTGTCACCTGGTCCTCCACTGCTTCCGCCCGGACTTGCCGGACTGGAAGAGGAACTGCTGTTTGAAGAATTTGCTGATCCCGTGCCGGAAGGTGTGTTTCCTCCTGACTGACGTACTACGTGGATACTGTATGTCCTTGTGCTTCCATTCTGAGCTGTAACAGTAATAGTAATATCACTGGAATTACCAGTAAGTTCTGTATTTCCGGTACCTGCAACGGATGCCTTGCCGTCTGCTGCTGTAGCGCTGATCTGAAGGCTGGTCACAGAAGTATCTACGATCAGATTGTAGCTTGTTGTATCCTTGCTGAAGGAAGGAGTTAAGCTGAAACCATCTGCACTCAGACCAGAAAGTTTGTTGTTAGGACTTCCGTCTCCTGTAGGCGCGCTGCATGCCTGTGCCGGCATGTTGTTAAATACAGGGATCTGGAATTCCAGGGCAGAACTCTTTAAGGAACTGTATGCCTTGGAAAGGCGCTCTGCTTCTGAGGCTGCTCCCTGTACATTGCTCATGTACTGATGTTTATAAGGATTGGATCCCTGCACATTGAACTTTTTAAGGTAAAATGTATTCTGCCCTGCTTTTACATAGTTGTCACCATAATTCTGGGCACCGCCTAAAATGGATTTTTCTACTGTATTCCATGGTCTTCCATAACTGCCGGACTGACTTGCATACCGCAGTCCCATCTGGGTTGCAGACATGGAACCGGACTGATAGGCTTCTACGTTAAAGAAGTTATAGTAACCGGAATATCCGGAATAATTACCTGAGATCAGCGGTGTTCCGCCATTGGTTCCCTGCTCCTGAAGGATCATGGCAGCTAAAACATAAGGACTTACGCCGGACTGCGCTGCTGCATCCATAAGGATATCCACATAGCTCTTGCTTCCAGATGAGCCGGAAGAAGGACTTGTTGTCTGGCCGGAAGGACTGGAAGAACTGTTATCAGTGGTTACAGTTCCAGGCTGTGAACTGCCTGTGCTATTTATCGTGCCATCAGACTGTCCCGGAGCTACCAGGCTTACATTGGAAGTTACCAGGTTATGCTCCTTTGGTGTAATAGACGCATGAGGCGCTTCCAGACTTACATTTCCATCTCCTGTACTGCTTTCTGTACTGTTTCCCGAACCGGAACTGCTTCCCGGTGCCTGGGTGCTTACATCATTGCTGCCGGATGTAGTGCTGCTCTCACCAGAAGAACTGCTGCCGGAAGGGCTGCCTCCTGCCACACCAGGTCCATGATTTGTATCACCTGTTGCACCGTTTCTTCCTCCCGGTCCCTCCTGTGAAACAGAACTGGAAGAACTGCCGGAAGAGCTGCTGCCTCCTGGTGTAGAAGAACCGCCGGAAGAAGAACTTCCCCCTGTTCCGGTGGAGTCTGTTGTTCCGGAAAGGAAGGAGCCGGAAACCATTCCTGTAAGGCCCTCTTTTGTCTGTGTGCTTCCATCATATTCATGGGAAAGGAACTGGAATACATAGGTATCATCTAAAAAGTTTCTTGGGTCCATGTAATAACGGATAATGTCCTGGGAAGCTGCTACCCAGTTGCTGCCGTCAAAGCCGGTCCAGGTACTGTTATCCCAGTTATAGGCACCGCTTTCTACGGATTTCCAGGAAGAAATGCTTCCTGTTGCAACCAGGTTTCGACCCAGGACCGACTCATTTTCAATGGCCGTATTCCAGTCGATCCCTGTATTTTTCGCCCGGAATACCCAGTTTGGATACTGGGCATGAAGCTGTCTTAAACCATCCTTATAACTTTCCGGAAATCCCTGGGAAGTCAGATAGGACTCAAAGCTTGCATCTGTAGAATAGGAAACAGGGAGTCTTATGTAAGCGGCGGATACATAACCTGTACCTGCCTGACCGTTACTGCCTGTGTACTGGATCCGGTACCAGGTCTTTCCATCAGTTCCCTTTTTTTCTCCTGTGATCTGGATGCTGGCTCCTGCTGCCAGACGGGCCACTGCACTGTAACCGGTTCCTGCATCACTTCTTACATTTAAAGAGGACGCCTTGACTGTAGCCGCCCCCGTATAAGCATAGGAATCCAACATGTGGATGGACAACGGGCTGGTCACCGGAAGGTTGGCCGCCAGTGTCAGGCCTAACAGGACTGCCAGACCTTTTTTGTATATTTTTCCCTTCATCTTGCTGTATTATCTCCTGAATTTTCTGTATCTCATGATACCAGATTGCTACGCACTTTGTGCTCTCGCAATCTTCAAAACCATTAGTAATCCGCTCATTTTTTGCAAAAATGGCTACTTACTCATGTTTTTGCGTGTCCCAAGATAAAAAATCCTCCTGCAAGCAGGCTTGCGTCGGATTTTTACCTTTCGACACTGGTATCATTATAATGATATTTACTCCTTAATGTCAACCGCAACAAAAAATGTTCACACAAATCAAACTAATTCGTAAGAAAACTTTAACACTTGTGGACCCACAGACCAAAAATATGTTCCAGCGTTCCCCAAAAAGTCATTTTTGTGATCTGGCGGTCACTGTATAAGGGAATTTCCCTTAGCAATTCCCCTTCTACATAATAACAAACCCGTCCTATCTTCTGCCCTTCTTTTACAGGAGCCTGCAGCTGCTTTGGCAGGAACACCTTTTTTTTCTGTTTTTCCTCTTTTTTTACCAGAGCATAAACATGTTTTTCCTCTGATCGTAAATCTTCCCTTGCCAGCACATGGTCCTGAGGCTGCTCTCCCCAGCAGATGCCGCCATCTACTTTTACAGGCAATGGCTCTGTTTTTTGGCAGCGTTCATACAGATCTGTTTTCTCATAATTTTCCATTCCATAGGAAAGAAGGCTTCTGGCATCTGACCATTTCCAGGTTTTATGAGGAGGCCAGCCACAGCCTAACAGGGCAATGATAAAAAGTTTTCCATTTTTTTCCAGCGCACCAACATAAGAATAACCTGCGCCCCCAGTAAAACCGGTCTTTCCTGTAAGGGCCCCGTCCATCATATCCAAAAGAGCATTGTGATTGCGGCACTGGATCTGCCTTTTATTTTCCAGATCATAAAATCCATGGTTCTGGGTCCTGGTTATCTTTAAAAACTCCTCTTTTTTCGGCGACTCCTGTATACAGTATAATAAGATCCTTGCCAGATCTTTTGCTGTAGTGGAATGGGTATGTATTTCTCCCTTTTCATCTGTTTCCTGGGCGTCTAAACCATTGGGGGTAATAAACCAGGTATCCTTACAGCCTAACTCCCTGGCTTTTTCATTCATCATAGCTGCAAAACCTTCTCTTGTACCGCCTATAAATTCCGCGATCATCACAGCTGCATCATTATAAGACTCCAGCATCAGGCCATACAGCAGGTCCTTTAAACGGTACTGCTCCCCTTTTCTTACTCCCATACGGACTTTAGGCTGGGAGGCTGCATAAGAAGAGGCACTTACCCATTCTTCCGTTTTTCCATTTTCAAGGGCAAGGATACAGGTCATGATCTTCGTGGTGCTGGCCATGGGACGGATCTGTTCTGCATTTTTTCCATATAAGATGCGTCCGCTTAAACCATCCATAAGCACGACGGACTGGGAATACAGGCGGAGTTCTTCCTGTTCCTGGGCCTTAACAGGAAAACTTTGAAATATCAGCCCCAGAAACAGTGTTAAAAACAGAAGCCATAACCATACAGGCCTGATCTTTTTTCTCATCCATTTTCTCCCTGGAGCATTTATGTACTCTCAAAATCTTATTTCATCCTATTCCCATTTTCCTGCAGATATGCAATAACCTGCACCGGAAGCTTTTGACGAACCTTTTAGGCTGTGTTATGATTTACAGGAAACTTAAAACAGATAAACGATCTAACAAAGATCATGAAGGGAATACAGACAATCGATGATCAAAAAGACATTACAATATAAAATAACAGAAAAGGACCAGGGAAAGACCGTAGAACAGTTTTTAAGAAGCAAAGGTTATTCCCACCGTCTGGTGGTAAAACTGCGGAATTCTCCTACCGGCCTTACCATCGGGGGAGAGCTTGCATTTACCATCCACAGGCTCCAGGCAGGTGAGATACTTATTGCTACTTTAGAGGAGGAAAATTCTCAGAATATTGTCCCTGTAGAACTTCCTTTAAATATTGTTTACGAAGATGAAGATATTTTAGTGGTAAATAAAGATGCCGGTGTACCCATCCACCCTTCCCAGGGCCATTTTGACCACACGCTGGCAAATGCAGTTGCCTGGTATTACCAGAGCAAAGGCCAGACCTTAGTCTACCGGGCGATCAACCGCTTAGACCGGGATACCACCGGCCTTTTAGTGATCGCTAAACATCTTTTAGCTGGCTGCATCCTTTCAGACCAGATGCTTAACAGGCAGATCCACAGACAGTACCGGGCAATTGTCTGCGGAAAAACAGAAAAAGAGGGCATCATTGATGCCCCCATTGGACGGGCTGAAGACTCTACCGTCCTTCGCCGTATTGACTTTGAACATGGTGAGACAGCCAGGACCCGTTACCGCCTGCTCTCTTATGATGAAGAAAAGGATCTTTCCTATATCAGCCTTAAATTAGATACGGGGCGGACCCACCAGATCCGTGTCCATATGAGTTATATTGGCCACCCCCTTCCCGGAGATTTCCTCTATAACCCGGACTACCGTTATATCAGCCGCCAGCCCCTTCACTCTTATGGTCTGGAGTTTATCCATCCCCTTACCGGAGAGCCTTTAAGCTTTACGGCCCATCTGCCTGCGGATATGGCAGCTTTGGTAAAAGAGCCGGAACTTACATCCACCGAAGGCCTTTGGGATAATGATTTTTAATGGTCCCGGCAGCCATCTTGCCCCAGCCAAGACTTACATTTCCTGTACAGATCAATACCCAGCCTTTTTCACAGGGAGCAGACATACCGGTATCACCGGTCAGTGTCTCCCTTTAAATATTTCACTGCCTCTGTTCCATCTGGTTCTACTTCTTTTTGTACTTTTGCATCTTCCGGAAACAGCCACAATGCCAGGGCATGAGATGGTTCAAAGCGGTTCTTTTAATGGTTCCAATATGAAGCCCCGGACGCAGCACTTTCAGTCCTTTTAAACTTACCATCTGAGGCGGCAGCAGATACAGCTGGTCCCCAAAACGCAGATATCTTTTCTTTTTCAGTACTTCCGGCTCTGTCAGTGTCTCCTCCAGAAAACGGTGCAGTTCTTTTAACACATCTTTTTTTTTTCAGATCCATATAAGCAGGCAGGCTTCTTTTTCCTGAAAAGCCCATACCGTCTTCTTTGCGGCGGAGCACTGCCATAAAATGGCCTTCTCCTCTGTCTTATGGGGCATAATGCGGAACGCACGTTCCAGATGATACTTTTCAATTCCGTTCTCTCCTGCCAGGTCCCGTTCAGAGTCATCTTCCTTATCTGCTCCAAAAGGCCCACTGCGGCACTGCAGCCATAAGCCCTTTGGGGCATTCTCTCTTCCAGGTAAAATCATCATGGCTCTTTAAAAGGCAAGAATGGTCCCTTCATTTTCTTCCGGCGCAAAAGTACAGGTAGAATAGACCATGGTTCCCCTGGTTTTAACATAGAAGCTGCATCTTCTAAGATCTCTCTCTGACGGGCAGCGCACATTTTTACATGGTCCTCGCTCCACTGTCTGACTGCTTCTTCCTCTTTACGGAACATTCCCTCTCCGGAACAGGGAGCATCTACTGCAATCCGGTCAAAAAACTGAGGAAAGACTTTCGCAAGGCTTGCTGCATCTTCATTTGTGACTACGCAGTTTCCAACTCCCATGCGCTCCATATTCTGGGAAAGTATCTTTGCCCTGCCCGGATGGATCTCATTTGATAAAAGAAAGCCTTCTCCTTTTAAACGGGATGCAATATGGCTGGACTTTCCGCCGGGAGCTGCACACAGATCCAATACATTTTCCCCTGGTTTCGGATTTAAAAACTCTACTACGGACATGGCACTTGGCTCCTGGATATAGTAAAGTCCTGCTTCATGGAACGGGTGTTTGCCAGGTCTTGCATCTAACGGGTAATAATAACCTTCTTTTACCCAGGGAACCGGCGTTAATTCCATATTTAAGAGTTTTGCGGTTTCTGCTGCCAGAGTCTTTACCCCTGCTTCTTCCCAGTCAGGTTCTCTTCCCTCTTTTGTCTTTAAACTGTTAAACCGCAGTCCCTGTACCTTTTCCTGCTCATAGCTGGCTTCAAATGCTTCATATTCATTTCCAAGCAGTTCCTCATGCGCTCTTTAAAGCGTTGTGGCAGTTCTGTCATCCCATTGTTTCCTTTCTTTGTCAAATTACGAGTTTATCAGATTATGTTACAAACAGGAAAAGGCGGCAGGTCTATCCGCCCACCAGCCTTTTCATAATTTCTGTTCTAAAAGATTTTTCGATTACAGCATAACCTTGAAGTCGTCAGATGCTTCACCGTTTACTACATAGTAAGCTGCGCCCTCTTCTGCAACTATGTAAAGCTCAACTTTCTTGATCTCTACATCTTTGTGAGTGCTCTTGTATGCTTCTACAGCCTGATCTAATACGCTCTTAGCAAGGATATCCTTACCAGCGAACTGGAAATGTACTTCCATCTTTGGCTCAACTGCCTTCTTTGCAGTTGTTCTCTTAGCTGCAGGCTTCTTTGCAGGAGCCTTCTTAACAGCTTCCTTTGCCTCTGCTGCAACTGCCTTTACAGTAGCTGCTGCTTCTTTACAGTCTCCTTTACTACTGGAGCTACCTCTTTTGCGGTTTCTTTTACATTTTCTTTTACTGCAGATGTTTTAGCTGCCTTCTTAGCCATTGTCATAATTCATTCCTCCCTGGTTGGATCTGGGATATCCGGAGTCCAACTCCGAAATCCGTCTTTATTTCGTTCTATGTATGTTCGTCCTCGTTGTGTCAAAACGCATTATAGAATGGTTTTGCGATTTGTCAACGTTTTCGCCATCAGACCCCTGGTCCGATCTCCTCTGCAGGAGCTTCTGTGGTAAACGCAGGCCCCACTTCTTTTGTGGCATTCTCCGCCGGAGAGGTGGTTTCTATCGGCTGTACAATAGCAGACTCGGAAGGTGCCTGGGTCGGTGCAGCAGTCTCTGGTGCCTTTGTGGTCTCTCCCGGTCCCGCAGGGTCTGTAGCAGGTGCCTGAGTCTCTGCCGGCTGGGTCTGGGACGGTGCCTGGGTCGGCTGTGCTGCCGTTGTTGGCTGTGCAGGTACTGCTGTGTCATCCTTTCCTGAAGCCTTGGAAGACTGGGCATTTTCCGTTCCTGCCAGGTTATAACAGATGACCGGCATACCGGCATACACATTTTCAAATAAAGTTTTGGCTGCTGCATATGGCATATTTACACAGCCATGGGAGCCATTCTTTTTGTAAATAGTGCCGCCAAAGGTATTTCTCCAGCTGGCATCATGGAAACCGATACCGCCGTTAAATGGCATCCAGAACTTTACAGGACTTGCATACCCCTGTCCCTTTAAGGTTGCATCCCTCTGCTTGTAAGTCAGGCTGAACAGTCCAGGCGTGGTATATCCCTTTGAAACATTTCCGGATACAAAATCAGACTCCAGGATCTTCTTTCCATCTTTGTAAAAATACATATGCTGGGCCGTTAAATTTACCTCTGCATAGGTATTTCCATAATCATTGCCATCATGGCTGGCCGCTTTCTGGGCATAGGCAGGTTCCTTTGTAACATTTTTTCCCTCTGCAAGGGCTTCTTTTAATGCAGCTGCCTCTGCCTGCTGGTCAATACGCCAGCCATAAACACCGCTTACCTCTACTTCCGGTCCATAACTGGTCTTAAAGGTACGTTTTGTATATGCAGTATTGTATTTGGATGCCAGGGACTTTACATATTCAGAGATCTTTCCTTCATCCACTGTGACCTGACCATCTGAATAAGAAAGCCAGGTATGGATCTGCTCACCGTCCAGGATCTCATTCTTGCTCCCCATGGTATAAGTGACTGTCATATTTACATAATGGTTCAGGCTGTCAGCCATAGCTGTAAGGCTTTCATCATCTGAGCGGACAGCAGGCTCTTCATAGCAGCCCAGCTCATCCAGATCGATCTCTTCTTTCAGATCGTTAATAGCCGCCTTTACTTCTTCCTTTACTTTTTCAGGATTTAACTGGTCTCCTTCTGTCTCAGGAATAACAGAATAGCCTTCTCCTTTTATATAGTCTGATAAATGAGCATTCTCCGGCGCAGTCACATGAGCCGGATCCATGGCATTTAAGCTGTCTACTGCCTGATCAAGAGCCTCATCCTCATAAGCCAGCATAGTCTCGATCTCATAATTTTCCCCTTTTATCATATGAATGGGCCAGGTATAAGGATTTTGCTGCTTAAGGATGTTTTCAAGACTTCCATCAAATACAGTATTAAGCCCAATGGCACTTCCCTCTATATTCTCAGACGCATCATTTCTCAACACCAGGCGCAGGGAATAATCGCCTGCCTCCTTTGCCATAGCTTCTTCTACTGCTTTAGGACTCATTCCTGCTGCATTCATTCCATTAATGCAGGTACCTGGAAGGTATGTATTCTGGTATTTCATAGACATACCCACATATCCGGCTGCACCGGTTATTACTACACCTGCCAGTATTCCCGCTGCAAGCTTCCAGGAAAATGGCTTTTTCTCTGTTTCCTGTGTTTCATTTTCCTGTGTTTCATTTTCATCTGCCAGGTTTTCTTCCATGACAGCCTTGGCCTTTTCTCTTTCCGCTCTTTCTTTTTCTTTTCTTTCCCGCTCCCTTTCTTTAAAAGCCGACTTACTGCGGCTTACAGGAATCTTTTTTTCTTTTTTTTCCATATCTTTTATATAAAAAACCTTTCTGACATTGTCATTTTTCATTCATGAATGCTTTCAGGATATCTGTCAGCTCCTTTAGGCTGTCCGTGATATTTCTAAAGGCTCCATAATTATACAGGCTCACAAAAAACATACCACAGGGTACTGCCAGGATCATTCCTGCAATACCTTTTAATTTAAAACCTAAATACAGGAATAGCAGGGTCAATATGGGGTTTAATCCCAGACTGTCTCCTACTAACTTAGGCTGTACTACCTGGCGGATCACCTGGGTAAGTACATAAATAAGCAGAAGCCCTGCTGCAAAGGCATATTCCCCTCCCAGCAGCTTAATGATCCCCCATGGAAACAGAGCTGTTCCTGCTCCAAATACCGGAAGAAAATCTAAAAATGCAATGAGAAATCCCCATAACAGGCTATATTTTACTCCAAGTATGAAAAATCCCACTGTCAGTATTATCCATACCACTGCCATAATTTTGAACTGGGCAGTAAAATAGCATTCGATCAGACGTCGGGCCTCTGTCCTTATATACTGGCTGTATTTTTTTGCCCAGTCAGGCATATGGCTTCTTACAAAAGCCAGGATCCGGTCTCTGTCTGCAATAAAAAAATAAGCTGACAGAATAGTAACAACAGAGTACACCATAAGCGAGGGGATCATTTTCGCCACTGCCCCTGCTGCCTCTACTGTAGGCGGGGCAATGGAACCTGCCAGCTTTCCTACCAGTTCCCCCAGATTATTTCCCAGTTTTTCCCAGCCTGTCCTGATGCCTGCAGGTGCATAGGCAAACAGATTTTCCAAATGGGTCAGGCTTTCCTGAACTTCCGCTTCGATCCCTGCATATAAGTCAGGCAGGTCTTTCATAAAAGACCACAAAAGCCTGGCACCATTTGACACAGCCAGATAAATAAGGCCAATGACCAGAGCCAGGGCTCCGGCTACAATGACCATGGAACTGTGTTTTCGCACCAGGCATAGCTTTCTCTCAAGAAAACGCACCAGCGGATTGGCCAGCATGGAGATCAGCCAGCCGATCACAAAGGGCATAAAAAATTTCAAACACCTGGGTCCGAAAAAGCATAAAAGAAACCATCCGGACGCAGGCAGCAGGATCTTTAGTATCAGACGCAGGATATGTTTATCCATTCACTCATCTTCCTTTCAGGCATTGGGTAAATATGCTTCCAAAAAGCGGAATAATGTATCCATTTCTTCATCTGTTCCTATAGAAATACGAAGACTGTTGTCCAGACCAGGTGTTTTAAAATAGCGCACATAGATCTGTTCTTTCTTCAATGCCTCAAAGATCTTTTCTGCCGGAACGGACTTATGAGAAGCGAAAATAAAATTTGACTGGGAATTGGGGAAGGTAAATCCCAGTTCTGTAAGACGCTTCTTTGCACGTTCCCTGGTAGCTACGATCTTTTCAATTGTCTTTTCAAAATATTCCTTATCCTTTACTGCTTCCACACCTGCTAAGAGAGATGGAAGGTTCATGGTATAGGAATTATAAGAGTATTTTACATCATTTAAAGCGCGGATCAGATCCGGATGTCCCATTGCAAAACCAATACGCATACCTGCCATGGAGCGGGACTTGCTGAAAGTCTGGACTACTAAAAGATTTTCATATTTATCCAGAAGTTCCAGTGCGGAAGGCCCTGCAAAATCCACATAAGCCTCATCTACGATCACTACCACATCCTGATTTGCCTTTAAGATCTCTTCTACCTGATCCAGTGGCATATATACACCTGTTGGCGCATTTGGATTTGGGAAGATCACACCGCCGTTTTCCTTTTCATAATCTTTTACATCAATGGTAAAATCTTCTTTTAAAACAGGTGTCTCAAACGGTACTTTAAAAAGATCCGCCCATACTTTATAGAAAGAATAGGTCACATCCGGGAAAAGCACCGGTTTATCTGAGTTGAAGAAAGTAAGAAATGACATGGCAAGTACATCATCTGAACCTACTCCCACGAAAACCTGATCCTCGTTTAATCCATAATAAGAAGCCAGTTCCTTAACTAAAATGGACGCTGTAGGATCCGGATACTTACGTAAACGGTCTGCTTCCATCTCTTCTAAGACCTTTTTTACACCTGGCGCCGGTGGATATGGATTTTCATTTGTATTCAATTTAACGATCTTATCACCTGCAGGCTGTTCTCCCGGTACATAAGGAACTACCTGACGGATGTTTTTTTCCCATGGTCTCATAAGCTTAGCTCTCCTCTCACATTTGCTTCTCTTGATTTTATCCTTGATACCCCCGATTGTCAATATAGAAGAAGCGTTGTTTTTTCTTACATTTTAATGTATACTTTCAGTAATGATTTTATCTCAGATCGCAAAAAAGCTTTCTTAAAAAATGTTTTAAAAATCTAAATCAAAGAAGGTGTACTTATGAACGTATTTGACATACTTGGTCCTGTTATGATCGGTCCTTCCAGCTCCCATACTGCCGGCGCTGCCAGGATCGGCCGTATTACAAGGACACTCCTTGGAGCTCCTGCTGTAAAAGCAGATATCCTCCTTCACGGTTCCTTTGCAAAAACCTACAAAGGCCATGGTACAGACAAGGCACTGATCGCCGGAATCATGGGAATGGCTACTGATGATGTGCGTATCCGACAGGCTCCGGAACTGGCAAAAGAAGCCGGCCTGGAAGTACACATTTCCACAGGTGACATTGACGGCGCCCATCCAAATACTGCAAAAGTTACATTGACAGATGCCAACGGACGGCAGGTTTCTCTTCTGGGTTCCAGTATCGGAGGCGGAAATATCCTGGTAACGGAAGTCAATGGTATGGAAGTTTCCCTTACCGGACAGTATACGACTCTGATCGTCCTTCACAAAGATGCTCCCGGCACCATTGCCGCTGTTACAGAAGTCATGGCAGAAGAAGGCATCAACATCTGCAATTTCCGTCTTTCCAGACAGAAAAAAGGCGGCGAGGCGGTTATGACCATTGAACTGGACGGAAAACCAAGTCCTGAGATCAATAAGAAGATCAATACGCTTCCCAATATCTATTCCAGCACTATGCTGCAGCCTATCTGATAAAGAGAACATTAAATCTTAAGGAGGTTTCTTTACATCATGAATACTGATTTTAACTACTCTTCTGTTGCCTCCTGATCCAGGCTGCAGAAAAATAATCTTCCGTTTCAGCCCTGGTGCTGAGCCAGCAGGCACAGCAGATAGAACTGGACGAAAAGACCGTATATGAAAAAATGGCTTCTAATTTCCAGGTTATGAAGGAATGTATCGAACCTGGCTGTGATGAACACTTAAAAAGTACCAGTGGACTTTACAGGAGGCGATGCCTTAAGCTGCGCCGGTACAGTGAAAGCGGCAAAAGCCTTACCGGTTCCTTCCTTTCCGGTGCTCTCTACCGGGCACTGGCTGTCTCTGAATTAAACGCTTCCATGGGCCGTATCGTAGCTGCTCCTACTGCCGGAAGCTGCGGCATCCTTCCAGCTGCCCTGATCACCATGCAGGAAGAGAAAGGATGTTCTGACCACGACTGCGTAATGGCACTTTTACAGCCTCTGCCGTTGGTATGGTCATTGCAAACAATGCCTCTTTAGCAGGCGCCCAGGGCGGATGTCAGGCTGAGTGCGGTTCTGCTGCTGCCATGGCTGCTGCTGCTATCACAGAGCTGGCTGGCGGAACTCCCCATATGGTCTCCCAGGCAGTTGCCATTGCCTTAAAAATATCCTTGGCCTTGTATGTGACCCGGTAGCAGGTCTGGTGGAGATCCCTGTATCAAGCGCAATGCTTCCGGTGTAGCCGGTGCCTTTGTTGCTGCGGAAATGGCTCTTGCAGGCATTGACAGTGCGATCCCGGCTGACGAGGTGATCTGGTCCATGAAGCGGATCGGCGATGTTATGTCACCTACCTTAAAAGAAACAGCAGAAGGCGGATTAGCCGCCACACCAACAGGAAGAAAGCTTCACGACCAGGTATTCGGTCCTGGCAACGTTTCCGGCGGATGCAGCGGCTGTTCCGGCTGTCATTCATAAATTTTCATGGTTATCTGGCTATAGACCGGATAACTGCATTTTATTAAAAGCTACAGGAATTCCTGTAAATAACTCTTCCCTGGAAGTCAGTTTTCAAGGTCTAAGTTGCTCCTGATCTGGCTTCCATTTTTCATTGTCACGTAGACAAACAGATCTTCATCTCCATTAAAACTGCTGCAAAGACCATTATTCTCTGCTAAAGAGCTTTCAGGCGCCGATCAGCTCTGCGATCTCCTCCAGAATCTGTAATATCCAGACGTCCCTGTTCAGAATAATGAGGATTTTCTTCTTTTAGCTTTTCTAATTCATCTCCCTGAGGAAGTCTTATGGCACCTTCTTCACCTACATATAGGCTTTGCAGGTCGATCCTTATGCTCTGGATATTTTTGCCGTCATATAACTTCCCGGCACAACGGACTGCTTCTTTAAACTTCCATTGTATTCTTAAAAGAAGGATAAACTGGCCAGGAAACACAGTAATCATCTGCTATATCATAAGTATAATCACCGTCATAATAATATCCGGACTCAAACCCGCCTGCCATAACATTTACAGGCATCTCCATAACCTCTTTCCAGTAGCCCTGCTGCTGTAAGAAAGCGGCCATATTGTTATCTATAAACACCAGGCTTCCTACCGGATCTTCCTGTCTTCTGTCTGCCACAGTCTGAGTCAGAAGGTCTGCCTGGTATGCCTTTAACACCTCTTCTGCTACTGCGCTGTCCTGTGTCTGATACCAGATACTTCCTGCTTCTTTGTAGACTACTTTGGAAAGTTCTCCTGTGTTCTCTTCAAAAACAGGATACAGACCCTTTTGTATTCTTCTGAAGCATACAGAGTATCATAGGCACTCATAATGCTGTTTAAAGATACATTATAACATCTTCCCACCTGTTTACCGTTTTAAGTTGTAAAATACATTCACAAAAATCGTAATATCTTTCTCTAAAGGATCACTTCACCGGAACCCACTTTTCCGGCAACAAAGATGGATGTAGGACCGTCAGCCCCGCCGATCACAGAAACCGCATTTGCTGCGGCAGTTTCCTGGACCACAAGACCTGATGTTCTTGCCACGGATATTCCATAAAACTGGTCAAAACGAGTTTTCCGTTCCTGGGCAGCCTGGGTTACGCCTGCTTCTGCTATAGTAAGTACTGTATCCATGTCTGTCAGCTGCATATGGTTCTGTACAAAATCAATATTGCTGGTATGTTTAACTACCCACTTACCGTCTTCTTCCACTGCATGCATACCAGTTTAAGAAGTTTTCATCAATAGAAAGTTCCAGACCTGCTGATGCGATCTTTCCTTCTTCCGGGATAAAACGGTCATAGCCATACCAATCATAGCGGAAGGATAAGAAAAACAGGACACCTGCTGCCACACAGCCCATCAGCTGTATTTTATGGGAAAACAGCTTCTTAAAATCAGCCTGGTAAATGATCTCAATAATGCAGTGGGCTAAAAGGATGCCAACAACCATTCCAAAGAGTCCCCAGCGCAGACGGCTCTGTAAAGTCCAGAAAAACATGGAGGTTCCCATACCAGCTGCAAGGACAATAAGGATACGGATGGGTGCCATGGTCTTTTTAAAGGCCATTGCCTTTCCTGCTGCTTCCATAGGACGTTTTCTGTAAAGTTCCAGTCCCAGGATTGCTCCTGCACAAATAGCGATCAAAAGTCCCAGGATCTGATCTGCCTCCACTGTCTTTCCAGCGGAGATATCTGCCAGAGACATAATGTACGCGCCTACAGGGGATAAATGACCCAGTGTATTAAAAAGCGCTTCATTTGGCACCTGGTTGGCCGTAATGAAAAATATGTCTTCAAAGCCCTCGATCAGAGCACCAACTACCGGAAAGAAACTGAAAAATACAACCGTAGCTAAAAGTCCCACTATGATCTTTCCCGTCATCATCATTGCCACAATAACGGTCTCATAGGTCACCATGTAATACAGCAGGTTCATGAAAAAGCCAAAGAGCATAGGTCCTGCAAATTTTGCCGGGCTTACGCCGTATGCAGCAGCTGCCGCTGTAAGCACTAAAAGATGGATAAGATAGGTGACTGCCAGTATGAGGATACCATCTACATGATATACCAGATACAACATTTCCCTTCTTACAGGAAGGCTGTGGTAAAAATCTACCTTCTTCTGGTTGTGAAGATAAACAAAACCGGCTGCACCGATCACTACCGCTGCTGTTACCATTAAAAATAATGGCATAACATTTCCATAGGAAACCAGATCCACTACCGCCTTTGTTTTATATTCCAGCACTTTTGCCAGGTATTCCGGTGTTCCGGTATCTACCAGAGGCGTATATCCGTTGTACATGGCAAACTGGCTGTTTGCTGCGTTTTCCATGATCAGCGCCAGATTTACAGGATAGGCAAAGAAAAATCCTAAAAACAACAGGGCAATGACCCAGATCCTGCGCTTTAAGTCTTCTTTTTGCAGTTTAAAAAATAAGCTTGCGGATGTCATAACCTGCCACCTCCGTTTCACTGATGAATATTTCCTCTAAGGACAGAGGGATACACTCAAAAAATACTGGCTCATACCGGTTCATAATGTCCTCTGCTTCCTGTTTTGTGCCTCTTACTGTAAGGGTAAGAAGCCGTCCTCTTCCTTCCTGTGAAAGGATCTGAAGTTCCTTTAAGTCATCTGCCGTCATTCCTTCTTTTAATACACACTGGATCTTATGGATATTTAACTTCATATCATCTAAATCCTTAGAAAGAAGGATGCCGCCTTTGTGCAGCAGCCCTACATGATCACAGATATCTTCCAGTTCCCGCAGGTTGTGGGATGCGATCACAGGAGTCATGTTCCGGTCTTCGATCTCTGCTGCGAAAATGCTCTTTACTGCCTGGCGCATTACCGGATCCAGGCCGTCAAAGGTCTCATCACAGAAAAGATAATCTGTATTGGAACAGATGCCCAGGATCACAGATACCTGCTTTTTCATGCCCTTGGAAAAAGTGTGGATCTTTCTCTTTTCGTCTAAGCCGAAATTACCCATTAATTTATGGAAACGGGCCTTGTCAAAACGTTCATACACAACGCTGTAATATTCCATCATATCAAGAGGAGAAGCATTGCTGAAAAAATGAGCATCGTCCGGTATATAGAAAAACTTTTTCTTTGCTTTTATGTTTTCAAATACCTCTTCTCCGTCTATGGTCACATGGCCCTCATCTGCTTTAAGGATCCCGGCTGCCAGACGCAGAAACGTAGATTTTCCTGCTCCGTTGGTTCCGATAAGACCAAATACAGAACCGCTTTTGATCTCTGCGTTAATGTGATCCACTGCTACCAGATCGTCAAATTTTTTTGTCAGGTTCACTGCCTTAAGCATCTGCCTTACCTCCTTCCCTCTCTTCTAAGATCTTTATCATATCCTGGTAACTTACACCAATGCGAAGTCCCTCTTCTATGGCTGCGTCAAACTGCTTTTCCCAGTCCTTGCGTATCCCCTCTGCAAGATGTCTTCCATCTGAAACAAAACTTCCTTTTCCCTGAATGGAATAAATATATCCCTGGCGTTCTAATTCTGCGTAGGCTCTCTGTATAGTATTGGGATTAATGGAAAGCTCCGTTGCCATACTGCGCACCGACGGCAGACGGCTGTCCGACGGCAATACGCCTGAAAACATCAACTCTTCCAATTTTTCCGTCACCTGTTCATACAGCGGACGCCGGTCCCTGTAATCCAGCACGATCATTTAGCCTCTCTCCTTTCTGTCTGTTCACCTGTAACATATATATGAACTGTTTTGACTGTATGAATTGTATTAACTGTACTAATCATATTAATACAGTTGTGATACACTTAAGATAGCATTATCTTATGATTTATACAAGGGTATTTTTTCTTAAGAATATATTACAAAGCCTTCTTCACTTTCAGTCATAATAAAAAATATCGCCTGCACAGTCCATTTTTCATGGTCCTGTTCAGACGATATTTTTCGTAAACTTATTTCATTTACATTTCCCAGAGTTATCTGTTGATCATCCGATCAACTTACTGATCCATTAATCTTCTTTAATCTTAACGATAACTTTCTTGATAGGTGCCGGAGCGCCGTTAGCTGCCTTCGGCTTATGTGCATCCCATGGATTGAAGATGAGATACTGACCAGCTTTTACAACTACCTGCAGACCGTCTGTGGTATTCTCGAAGAATACTACGTCCTTATCTGGATTGTAAGGAGTCTTTACAGTCATTTCATGTACAGGAGCGTAGGTCATAACCTCACTTCCCTCGATCACGTACTGGATATCGGTATAATGCTCATGTGCCTCATACTTAGCCTCTTCCCACGGAATAGTGGTGTAAGCGGTAACATTTTGCATATACGTCTTTTCCGTCGATCTCATACTTTCCAGGCTCTAATGCTGCAAGATCGGTATTCTTTAAGAAGTCTACTGCCTTTGCGTATCTTCCCTCAATACCTAAGTTTCTGTAAAAGTCCAAATTCTGTTTTTCATCAAAATCATGGTCTTTTTCTCCTTTGAGTCGTTATTGACAAGTTTATTGATATTTTTCTATCAGTTTCCTGTCTTTACCAGTATACACCCAAAGCAGCCTGAAACTCAATCCCTTTCTTACAGCTATTTAAAAATTAATTACAGTCCAGCCATGACATCTTCTTGTTTCCATATTCATGAAAACAAGAAGCCTTTGGTTCCACCATATGCTGGTTCGAATGAGAAAGTGCTTAAAGCAAACGCTTGCAACACTCCCTCATTCAAGCCAGCGCATGGCTGAACTATTTAAAAATTCGTGACCTCCGTGTGCGAAAGGTAGGTTAATCTGGAGTCAAACCAGCCTGCTTTTCTGCCGGAAGCTTTTCATGCATTATAACGCACCGTTGAATAATCTTCCCGTCCAGTGCACGGTCCACCGAATGGTTTCAGCTGTTACTTTTACGGAATTAATCCTGCCGTTGGACACAAAACGGCTGGAAGGAACCCTGGTATACAACACCCTTTACGCTTCCAAACTTTCCTGAAAGAACGCGGTTGATGATCACATCGGCCACTAAGATCTTGCCTTTCTCATCACATACACCAGCTTCTGCCTGAACGATCCGAAGTAATACCTGATAATCTTCATCAGACACTTTGATCCTTCTGGCGGCTCTTCTCTCTTCCTCTGCTTTCCGTCTTACTTCAGCCTCTTCTTTTTCTTTTAATATCTGTTTCTGAAGCGCTTCTATTTCTATCTGCGCATCTGCCTGCCTGCGCTGTCTGTCCCGGACATCTCTCTCCAACAGCGCACCGGCCAGATGCTGACCTTCACTGCCTGTGTTCAAAAGTCCGAATTGTATTTTTGCTTCTGTAACAAAACTGCTTCCTTCAAAAAGTGCCTCTGTCTCCGGTTCCTCATCTGCTTCCAGAGAGTCTACGGTTCTGGGCGCTGCCATTGCGTTCTTTCCGCCTCCGCCAAATCCATTGGCTGAAAAAGCGACTACTGCAATCACAACGGCTCCTGACATAAGGACAGAAGACGAACGGTAATGGTTCTTTGTCACCTTAACAGAAATAGAACGTACAAAAAACATCACCGACTGAAGGAATGAATGCCATGTAAGCATACATACTCCTCATATTCTTTCCCGAAGCATACTGCCTCGTAAATCCGTTTCAGAGCGGTTAAACTGCATCCGCTCCCAAGTGCCATTGTGGGATGTAGTCCCCACTTTATGCCTGTTTTTCTGGGATGTATCGGTAATTATATGGGATTAAATCCTAAACGTCAACCATTGGGTAACAACTTTGTTACGTTTTATTTGTCAGTGGAGATTTTTGTAAATTATTTTATGCGTTTTGTATATTTATTTCTTTATTTTATCCTTCAAATCAGCATTATAACGATTTGTTTTTTACGTATTTATTACATTTTTGTTAATAATTAATTTTGTTAATTTATAAACAATGTTTTTTAGCCATATTATGTAAACTGTTAGTGGCCGCAAACCCTTGATTTTACGTGATTTTATTTTTCGATTTTCCTTGTATAATTTTGTCAAAAAATGGGTGTAGTCCCCACTTTTAACATTTTTGTAATTTTTTATGTATATCCGGTTATGACAATCATCCATTAAGGAAAACGGAAATGGCTGCCACAGCTCTGCCCTGTTATTAGAACGTTTACAAAAGCAAAATAAAAAGAGCTCTAGACGATATTTTCACACCGTCTGAAGCTCTTTTAAATACTGTTTTTCTTAAATTACAGAATAACCTTAGCAGGGCACTTTGCCGCGCACTTGCCGCAGTTTGTACACTTCTCGTAATCAATGAATGCCAGGTTGTTATCCATATGGATAGCATCTGACTCACACTGCTTGGTACATAAGGTACATCCGATACATCCAGCCTGACATGCAGCCTTTACATCTTTGCCCTTGTCATGGCTGCTGCACTGTACTAAATGTTCTGCGCTGTAAGGAACGATCTGGATCAGTCCCTTTGGACAGGTAGCAACACACTTGCCGCAGGCTACGCACTTTTCCTTGTCTACAACAGCTACGCCGTCTACAACATGGATCGCGTCAAACTGACATGCCTTTACACAGGAACCAAAACCGGTACAGCCGTAGCTGCAGGCCTTAGGACCGCCGGCAGGCACTACAGATGCCTTTGCACAGTCATCAATACCTTCGTAGTTGTAAAGAGTCTTAACCTTGTCACAGGTACCTTTACAACGTACAAATGCAACCTTCTTCTCTGCTGCTCCGGCAGATACGCCAAGGATAGCAGCGATCTTTTCGCCTACAGGTGCTCCACCTACAGGACATGCATTTGCAGGAGCTTTGCCCTCTGCAATTGCCTTTGCCAACGCGTCACAGCCTGCGAAACCGCAGCCGCCGCAGTTGTTTCCAGGAAGTTCCTCACGGATAGCTACTTCCTTTTCATCTACTTCTACCTTGAACTTCTCACCGAAAAGTCCAAGGCCGATTCCTACGATGATACCTGCTACTGCAATAACTGCAGCAGCAATCAAAATTGCTGTTATGTTCATCTTCGTCTCCTCCTTCTACAGTAATCCGGAAAATCCGAAAAATGCGATTGCCATAAGACCTGCAGTTACCAGTACGATAGGAGATCCCTGGAAATTGTATGGGATATCATTTCCCTCAATACGCTCACGGATACCAGCAAGGAGCACGATGGAAACAGTATAACCAACAGCAGTTGCAACACCGTTTACTACACTCTGTACAAAGCTGTAGCCGTTCTGTACGTTAGTAAGTGCAACACCTAATACTGCACAGTTGGTTGTGATCAGCGGAAGGAATACACCTAATGCGTTGTACAGGGAAACCATACATTTCTTTAAGAACATTTCTACGATCTGTACCAGAGCCGCAATTACAAGGATAAAGACGATGGTCTTCAGATAATCCAGTCCTAATGGGTTCAGGACGAACTGATAGATCAGACTTGCAACAACGGAAGCGATGGTGATAACGAAGATAACCGCACCGCCCATACCTGCTGCTGTCTCTACCTTTTTAGATACGCCGACGAAGGAACAGATGCCTAAAAACTGGCTTAATACCACGTTGCTCACAAATGCGGAGCTAATGGCAATAACAAGTAACTCTTTCATCCGTTTTTACCTCCTATTCTTCCGTCTTTGATTCTGCACAGTTTGCGCAATCGCCACAGCAAGCGGTCTTAGCCTTCTTGCCCTTAGCGGAACCGTTAGTTGCTGAAGGCATCTTTAACTTGTTCTGTAAAGCAGTTAAACAAGCCAGAACGAAGAATGCGCCAGGTGCCAGGATAAAGATGGAAATAGGCTGATAGGAAGCAGGCATAATGGCTACACCAAAGATGGAACCTGCACCTAAAAGTTCACGGACAGCACCGATACAAACAAGGGCGAAGGTAAATCCAAGACCCATGCCTGCTCCGTCGAATGCGGAGATGATCGGTTTGTTCTTCATAGCAAATGCCTCTGCACGGCCTAAGATTACACAGTTTACAACGATCAGAGGAATGTAGATACCCAGTGCGCTGTAAAGATCTGGTGTAAAGCCTTCCATCAGCATGTCTACGATGGTTACCAGGGAAGCAACAACTACGATCTCACCTGGAAGACGGACTCTTCCCGGGATGATGCTTCTCATCAGGGAGATAATGAAGTTTGCTGCTACTAATACTACGGTAGAGGAAAGACCCATACCAAGACCGTTCATAGCAGATGTAGTTACAGCCAGTGTAGGACACAGACCTAACATCTGAACGAAAATAGGATTTTCTTTCCAGATACCATTATAAAGACGTTCTGTATACTTGTTCATTTCTTACACCTCCTACTTTCCAACGCAGTTTTCCACAAAGTAAATAGCTGCATTTGTGGCACCGGTTACTGCCTTGGAAGTATAGGTAGCGCCACTGATCGCCTGAACCTGGTTATCAGCTGTTGCGTCTGTCTTTGTTACTTCCAGTTTCTGTGCTTTCATTCCATTGAACTGATCCTTGAAATCTGGTTCTTTTGCCTTCATACCAAGACCAGGAGTCTCGCTGATGCTTAAGAAACCAAGACCAGTCAGATTTCCCTCAGAAGTGATGCCTACAGAGATCTGTACCAGACCATTGTAGCCTTCTGTGGAACTTGCAGTGATCAGATATCCAAGAACAGAACCATCTTCTGCTTCTGCAACCTGTGCATCATCAACAGATACATTTCCAAAGCCCTGAGCCAGGATCTCATCTGCAGATGCTGCTACTGCTGCTGTCAGTTCATCGGTCTGCTCAAATTTTGCTGCTTCCGGGAATACTTCTTTATAAGTTTTGGTAGCTGCTGCTTCCTGAGCCTTTGCGATCGGATCTAATGTTACTTCGTGAACTGCGCCCAGGCAAAGTCCTGCAACTAAAGTGATGACAAACAGGATGGCAGCGTCTTTTAAAATTCCTTTCATGCCTTCTTTGCCTCCTTTCCAAATGCTTTTGGAAGGGTTACACGCTCGATCATTGGTACAAACAGGTTGCTTAAAATGATCGCATAGGAAACACCTTCAGGAGAAGCACCCCACAGACGGAAGATACCGGTTAAAAGTCCTAAGACAACACCGAATACGATCTGTCCCATTGAGTGATCGGGCTGGTCACATAGTCAGTTGCCATAAAGAAAGCACCGAAGATAAGACCACCACCACATACCTGGCAGAGTACATAATTTACATCAAAACCACCAAAGATAAATACAAATACTGCAACTGTTCCAATGTAGATCACCGGAATTCTCCAGGAGATTACCTTGCGGACTAACAGATAAATACCGCCGATCAGAAGAGCGATGGTAGAAACTTCACCGATGGTACCAGGGATACGTCCAATGAACATGGAAGCCAGATCTACGCTCTGTCCGGCACGCATAGCTGCCAGAGGAGTTGCTCCGGAAACGCTGTCAAATCCCAGGCTTGCAGCTGAGAAGTTGTTCATCATGCCAGCGAAGGAAATTAACAGGAAGCATCTTGCAGCCAGAGCCGGGTTCATAAAGTTCTGTCCCAGTCCGCCGTAAAGCTGCTTTACAACGATGATCGCAAAGATACCGCCCAGTGCAGGTACCCATACAGGGATCTGAGGTGGCATGTTCAGTGCCAGGATCATACCTGTAACAAGAGCACTTCCGTCTGCAATGGTAATTGGCTTGTGCATCAGTTTTCGTAAACATATTCACTTGCCACACAAACTGCTGATGTGACTAAAAGTACAAGCAGTGCGTGGAAGCCAAAATTATATACACCGAAAGCTGCCGCAGGAAGCATAGCGATCACTACGTCCAGCATCAGGTTCTGTGTATTCACACTGCATCTCACATGAGGAGATGAAGATACGTTTAATAATTTATTCATAGCTTTTGTCCCCTCCTAGCCTTTCTTCCTGCGGTTAGCCGCAACCGTCTTACGCATTTCCTTGAATGCCTGGGTCAGAGGACGTCTTGCAGGACAGATATATGTACAGCTTCCGCATTCCATACATTCCATACCGTTGATCTTTTCAAAGGTCTCACAGTCACGGTTCATAGCTGCTTTCATCATCATGACTGGAACGATATGGCTTGGGCAGACACTTACGCAGCGTCCGCAGCGGATACATGCAGTTGGTTCAAAAGCTGCTACCTGGTCTTTTGTAAAACAGGTTAAAGCAGAAGAAGTCTTACATACAGGCACATCTACAGTAAACAGGGCCTGTCCCATCATAGGACCACCGGAGATGATCTTTTCAGGCTCGGTCTTGAAACCGCCTGCTGCTTCGATCAGTTCCTGGTAATTGGTTCCCAGTTTTACATTGAAGTTCTGTGGTTCTGCCACAGCATCACCTGTAATGGTAATGATCTTTCTCATTAATGGAGTAGACTTGCATACAGCCATATAAATAGAAGCAACTGTATCTACGTTATCTACGATACAGCCTGCATCTGCCGGCAGCATGGAAGAATTTACCTTGCGTCCTGTTACAGCGTAGATGATAGAACGCTCACCACCCTGAGGATACTTGGTAAGTAACGGACAGACAGTGATCTTGGGTTCATCCTTTACCATCTCTGTCAGTTTCTTAATAGCCTCCGGCTTGTTGTTCTCGATTGCGATCACACCCTTGGCGTTATCAAACAGCTGTAAGATAACCTTCAGACCGCCTACGATCTTCTCAGGCTCTTCGATCAGCATACGATAGTCGCTGGTCAGATATGGCTCGCACTCTGCGCCGTTTACGATTACATAATCGATCGCATTCTCATCCTTTGGAGTCAGCTTTACGTGAGTTGGGAAGCCTGCGCCTCCTAAACCTACGATTCCTGCCTCTTTTACGATAGAACGGATCTCTTCTTTAGAGAGTGTGGAAGGATCTCTGTCCTCTCCTACTCCTTCTACTGTTTCATACTCACCATCGTTTTCTACGATGATGGAAGGTACCATTGCGCCATTTACCATACGTCTTGGTTCGATTGCCTTAACAGTACCGGATACAGAACAGATCACATTTGCTGAAATAAATCCACCGGCTTCTCCGATCTTCTGTCCAGCAAGAACCCTGTCACCCTTTGCTACCAGTGGCTTTGCAGGTGCTCCTATATGCTGAGACATAGGAAATACCAGTTCGCCCTTTGGCAGAAGGACCTGGATCGGTTTGTTTTCTGACAATTCTTTTCCTTCATACGGATGAATGCCGCCTTTAAAAGTCGCCAAACCCATGGTTTCTTCCCCTCTTTCTTTTTGATTTCTTTTGTTTAATGGAACAATTTTAGCATGTCCCTAACAGCCATTTTTGAGTATAACACACTTTAACTTTGTATACAATATGAAAAGTTATCGTTATTTTTTTAATAATTATGTTAATTTTTTGATAAAGTTGTTAGTTTTGACTAACATCTTTCGTCAAAAATAAATTTCAGAATTTCTCCTATATAGCGTTCTTTTTTTCTAAAAAAGCCCTGGTGTGTACCCCCTTTGATCAAAACCAGACGACTTCCCGGGATGCACCGGGCAATGATTCGGGTATGAGACTCTTTGATCAGATCATGGGTTCCCGCCATTAAAAGTACGGGAACGGATATTTTTTTCAATCTCTCTTCTGTGAGAAAAGGGGAATGAAGGATCAGGCTGCTTAAAAACTGCTCTCTTTTACACCATTTTCCAAATTTTCCCACTGGCTTTATATTCTCTAAGATCTTCGCACACTGGAAACGGGTATTCTCCATAAACAGCATAGGAGGGATCAGACCGTCCGGCAGTGCATTGGCACTGACTGCAATGATCTTTTCTGCCCGCTCTGGATGATCTGCGGCAAACTCCAAAGCTGTATTGGCGCCATCTGAAAATCCCAGGATCACTGCCTTTTCTATTTTCAGATGATCTAACAGACGGACTACATCTTCCGCCATATCCGCAGCCCCGGTCCATCTTCTTTTTCCCTTTTCCTGTGAGCGGCCTGTTTTTAATACAGCTGCTTTTAATGCCGCCATTTTCATCACAGATGCCCCATGTCCCCTGCTGTCCATGGCGATTACAGAACAGCCTGCCTTCGTAAGGACTTCTATATAAGAAGAAAAATCCCGGTGAGTGCCCCTATTTCCATGAAGGAGCACCACCGGAAGTCCGACCTTTCCCTGTATATCGTATTTTTTATAGTATAAAGATCCATCGGGAATAGCGATAAAACCATCCCTTTCCTCTATCTCACCTGTTTCTTTTCCTTTTCACTCATGGTCTTTTTTCGCCTCTGTTTCCTGCTTTTTCTGTCCATGATCCCAAAACTTTGGAAATTTTACTGTCTGGAAGAAATCAAGGATACCCTGTGGGTTCTGGATCTTCACCACTGCATAGAACATATCCGGAGAAGGGATCTTCGGCAGATACGCATAATAAGATGGTTCCCAGACGGTAGGACTGTATTTCTCCTTTGCCCGGTAAAGATCTTTAAAACCATAACACTGGTTTAAATGCTCATAGACAAACTCCAAAAGCTTCTCCATAAGACTGGCATTCTCTTCTTTTAATCCAGCAAGAGGCGCTACCCCAGGCTGGCATACTCCACGCCTTCTTCCTTAAATACCTGAAACGCTTCATACATGATCAGTTCCATAACACCGCCTGGTGCTTTCTTTCCATGACGGGTCATATCTGCCATATATCCGTTCTTTCCAAGGAAAGGCACAAAAACAATGTAGGCTACCATGCTTCCGCTTTCGTCTACTGCATAAAAATACCGCCGGTCCATAGGATCATCCAGTCCCAGAGTACCCATGGTAAATTTTAACATGGAACTTTTCTTACCTTCCAGCCACTCATCGGTAATGCGGTTAAATTCTACCTCTAAAGCTGCATTCCTCTTCTCCAGTATCTTATACTCGTAAACATCGATCCCCGCTTTTTTCGCATGATTGATGTTCATACGCATCTTGGCGCCTTTTTTACCGCTGATCTCATAGTCAGCCAGCTTAAATCTCGCCTCTTCCCCGCATTTTACAGTTCCAAAGCCCTGTTTTTTATACTCGTCCAGATAATGGTCTGTCACACTTAAGATAAACAGCTTGTGGGCGCTTTTTAAGCAGAATTCCTTAAATTCATCCAGTAACTTGGGAAAGTCCTCATCTTTACAAACCGGGTCACCGTTGACTACCACAGTATCGCCTACGATCCCATAGGGGATAACGCCGTCCACCTGCTTTCCAAAATAGAGGATCTTATCATCTTCTAAGGTCAGATAGGAGCAGGGATTTTGGCTGTAAAGGTTTAATAAGGTCCTGGCATGCTGCAGGTCAGATGCTGTTTTCCCGGGATATTCCATCCACGGACGGAATATATGGACTGCCCCGGCCAGGATACAGCCCCAGCTGAACAGAAACATCAGCTGCTCTAAATGCTCCGCAAACTCTCCTCCTGGAAATTCACCGCCTATGCCAAAAAGCATTCCCACACCAGCTGCAAGGCTTTCAACAAAAGAGACCGTTCCTTTTCCCAGAGCCAGATTTATATAATGGCGGGTGATGGCTGCGTTGACAGCTACTCCCAACAGGGATAAGAGGATAAAGCCAACAGCCTGTTCCACCGACTTTTAGAGGCCGGACAGCAAAATCTTTTCTGCTCCACAAAGGATGAAAAAGACAGCCGCCTGGACCAGCAGGAATAAACTTCGGGCCTCCAGTCCTGTATGTATTATCTCTTCCAGTCCCCGCAGAAGACTTAAAGTCAGTACAGCCATGGTCATTTCCCAGGCCGTCCTCTTTCGCTTCATCAGCTGGGTGGAAAGGACCAGCAGCATCACTGCAAAAGCTCTCCACCATCCGGTTCATTTCCAGATAAGAGCGCACCTTTTGTGACATGGCAGAAGAAGGAAACAGACTGGCTGCCAGTAAGATAAAGGCTGCTGCTCCTAAAATAATATGGTTCCATTTTCTAGTTGTATTTTTTCTGTCTGCTCATAGAAGCCACCCTCAAAATCACCTTTGCAGGTTTGCCGCTTTAGACTCCATAACTCTCATGATTTCATTTTCCGTTACCAGGTTAAAGTCTCTCTGGATCATCAGTTTTAATACACTGGCTGAAATAGAGAAATCAATCAGTTTCTGAGGTTCAAATCCTCTTACCAGACTGTGTAACAGCGCTCCTGCAAAAGCATCTCCTGCTCCTACTGCCTCAAAGCTGTGTACTTTATGTACCGGGCTTTCATAGAACACACCATCTTTTAAATAGATCGCCATCCAGTCACCGTCTTCTGCTGTATACATGTTGCGAAGGACGCTGGCAACTGCCTTGCAGTTTGGATAACGGTTCTGGATCTCTTTCATGCCTGCCTTGTAGCTTTCAATCTGATCAATTCCCTTTGAAATATCCCCGTCATATGCGTGGATCCCTAAAGATGACTCAAAATCCTCATCATTGGCAATGCATAATGTTACATAATTCATCAGCTCGCTCATAACTGACTGTGCCTTTTTTGTATCCCACATTTTAGAGCGGTAATTTAAGTCGCAGACTGTCTCGATCCCGTGGGCTTTGCAGTATTTTAAGGCTTCTAATACTGCCTTTGCTATATTCTCGCTGACTGCCGGTGTCACACCGGAAAAATAGAAAATATCTGTATCCTTTAAGATCTCATCCCAATGGAATTCTTCCGGCTTTGCCAACGCCAGAGCGCTTCCTTCCCTGTCATAGACTACATTGGTAGGCCGAATATCTGTTCCTTTTTCAAAGAAATAAATTCCCAGTCTGGAACCTCCGATGACTACCTTGGAAGTGTCTGCCCCGTATCTTCTCACTTCATTTAAGGCTGCTGTGCCAACAGGATTTTCCGGCAGTTTCGTCACAAAGGATACCGGATCCTTAAGCACTGCCAGGGAAACTGCTACATTGGCTTCTGCGCCTCCGTAACTTGCCTCAAATGCATCTGTCTGCAAAATCCTCATATGCTCCGGAGTTTTTAATCGGAGCATGATCTCACCAAAAGTTACTGTTCTTTTCATGGTCTGCTCTCCTCTATCATCTTTAAAATATCTGCTTTTGTAAGTTCGCCAAAGGAAATGCCTCCTCCGGTTACGATCTGGTCTGCCAGATTTCGCTTTGCTTCCTGGAGATTTAAAATATTTTCTTCAATGGTATCACTGGTGATCAGCTTATATACCATAACCTGCTTTTCCTGACCGATCCTGTGGGTACGGTCTGTCGCCTGGTTCTGGGCTGCCACATTCCACCATGGATCATAGTGAATCACAATATCTGCCGCTGTCAGGTTCAGTCCCGTTCCCCCCGCCTTTAAACTGATCAGAAATACGGGAACCTCATTCTGGTGGAAGCGGGATACCATCTGGATCCGTTCTTCCTTTGGCGTTGCCCTGTCAGCTTATAACATTCGATCCCCTCTTTTTTCAGTTCTTCCTCGATCAGATCCAACATAGAGGTAAACTGGGAGAATAATAAGATCTTGTGTTCTCCTTCTACACCTGTACGGATCAGATCCATACAGGTCTTAAGCTTGGCAGAGCCTGCCTTGTAATTTCCATAGCAGAGCCTCGGATCACAGCAGATCTGGCGCAGCTGCATAAGATCTGATAAGATCTGCAGCTTTTCTGCTCCCTTAAAGTCATCTGCTTCCAGCTTTTCTTTTAATAAAAGGGCATTTGCCGTATAAAGCTTCTTCTGTTCTTCCTCTAAAGTAGAATAAACTACTTTTCCAGCTTATCCGGAAGTTCTTTTAACACATCTTTCTTTACTCTTCGCAGGATAAACGGTCCGATCAGTCCCTTTAAGCGTTTTAACACCTGCTCATCCCGGTCTTTCGTAATAGGTACCTCATATTCCTTGCGGAAATACTGATTTCCAAACAAAATCCGGGCATAAGGAAATCAAAATACTCCATAACTCTCCCAGCCTGTTTTCAATAGGCGTACCGGTCAGCGCAAAACGGGAACGCACCTGGACAGCCTTTACAGAGCGGGCACTCTGGGTAGTGGCATTTTTATGTACTGGGCTTCATCAATGATCTGGAATCGGAAATCAATCCCTCATAGTGGGCAATATCCCTCTTTAACAGGTCATAGGAAGTGATCAGGATCTGGCAGCCGGAAGGATCTTCTTTTATTTTTCCAGCAGTTCAATCTCTGGGGTCCTGTTCCCACTACAGACCGAACCTTCAGATCGGGGCAAATTTCTGGATTTCCTGCTCCCAGTTATAAACCAGGGATGCTGGGCAGACTACAAGGCTTGGGGCCTTCTCCCCGCTGCTGTAGGTATCTTCAAAGAGCGATCACCTGAATGGTCTTTCCAAGACCCATATCATCCGCTAAAATGCCGCCGAAGCCGCATTTATCCAGGGTTTTCATCCACCGGAAGCCAGTTTTCTGGTATTCCCTTAAAATAGCTTCAAACCGGGCAGGAACCGGCTCATCGCTGTCCTCAACCGTCTTTACAGCACGGACCATTGACTTAAACAGCTGGTCCCTGTAATAGGTAATGCCCGGACCTTCTTTTAAAATATGGTCCAGATACAGTGCTCTGTAAGCAGGCAGGCGGATGGTGCCGCTTTGTAAGTCCTTTTGCTGATTCCCAGCTCTCCCGCCAGTTTTGTAAGGGTAAACATACCGCCCTGGTCCAGCATTAAAAACTGTCCGCTCTTTAAGCGGTAATATTTCTTTTTCTGGCTGTAGGCAGTCAGGATACGTCCCAGTTCTTCTTTTGGAAATTCTCCCATATCCACGGTCAGTTCCAGCCAGCCGGAATAAGCGCTGACACCTGCAGATACAGAAGGAGTTTCCACAATTTTCCAGTTTTTCATGGACTCAGACAGGTATACATCTCCCAGTCCCCGGAATTCTTCCATTCCCTGATCTAACAAGTGGTACAAGGCTTTTTCATCCTCTTTTAATACCAGCCTGCCGTCTTTTGGATCCCTGCACTTAAAATACTTGCGGATCACCTGGCTGATCTTAAACTCTCCCGGCACATCACGGCAGATCGCAGACGGAAGATTTTCATCTTCTATGGGATGGAAGGTATATTCCCCATAAGATAAAAGAGGTTCCATATATAAAGTGCCTTTTTCGTCTGCGTCAAAACGGAACACCGCTTTCAAAGGCTCCATTTTATATTCTTCCAGATCTACTTCTTCCTGGATCATGATGCTGTAGGGCTTTAATGTCTTAAGTACACGCTCATATAAAAGAGGAATGTCCTTTGCTCCTGCCTGGATCCGGTATTCCCTCTCCTTTGTGATCTGCTCCAAAAAGGTACCTGCCGCCTGGCTGAAGTGGTGGGAACAGCAGCAGAGGGTCTTTCCTGTGACAATATAAATGCGCCGCTCTCCCCTGAAAAAAGCCAGTACCGGCTCTGTGTCCCCTTCTTCGTCTGTCCGGACACCTTCTAACACAGCTTCCACGCCGTCCCTTCCATATCTGCGGATGCGGATCACCAGTTTCGGATCTTTTTTCTGTACTTTAAGCTGGGAACGGATCCCTCCCGGAAGCTGCACCTCCAGTTCTTCCTGCTGTAAAACCTCAAAAAAACGTTCCCGGTTCATACGGCTTAAGGATATATCCCTCTGGGATTTCTGTCCCTCTGTCAGTGCCATGACTAAAGACAAAAGTCCCCTGCATTCCGGACAGAAGGAACTTCCCTGGTGATGGAAAGCCAATTCTTTTCCGTATTCCACATAGGCGCCTACAGCCACTGCATCGGAAAAAGCTGCCAGATCCCTTACTGCATACATTTTTTCACGGCCTACTTTAAATTCCAGCCGGACATCCCTTCCGTTTAAGATCACAGCAGGCACCAGTTTTACCTGGCTTCCCTCTTCTTCCTCTAAGATGCGGGCTACCTCCTGGTTGGTATACTCCCGGATCATCGTGTGGACCTGGGAAGAACTGTGTACTAGAGGCTTGGACATTTCCGCCTGATATTCTTTATAATATGCAAAAAGGGCCTCCCCATGGGCGCAGATGCCCCTGTAAGAATTCCCTTTTTCACAGGTACAGGAATAATCCTTTACCTGACCATTTTTCAGATATAACTTTGTTTTAAAGGTGTGGGCCTGGTCCTCCACCAGACCCACTACGCCAGCTTCGCCTTTCCAGAAACTGTTTGTATCCATTTTGACGATCTTCATTGACGTTGATCTATCCCTTCTTTACATCCGCTCCGGAGCCTCGATTCCCAGAAGTCCGATGCAGATCTCCAGTGTTCTTCTGGTCAGTGTGATCAGACCGATGTAGCTGTCTTTTACTGCCTGGTCTTCCTCAGAGAGGATCTTTGTATCGTGGTAAAAGCTGTTAAATGCATTTGCCAGCTCATAAATATACTGACAGATCTTATGAGGAGCTGTCTCTGCAAAGCCGTTTTCGATGACTTCATTGTACTTGGAAAGCTGAAGCATCAGTGCCTTCTCAGAAGCGCCCTTTGCAGGAAGGATTTTCTTTTCAGAGCCCTCTTCTGTTACCTGTCCGCCATTTTCCTTATATTTATTTAAAATGGACTTGATGCGGACGATGGTATAAAGGATGTATGGACCCGTATTTCCCTCAAAGGAGATAAAGCGGTCAGTATCAAAGATATAATCCTTGGAAGCCTGGTTGGACAGATCTCCGTATTTTAAAGCTGCAAGACCTACGATCTTTGCTGTCTCTTTTGCTTCTTCCTCAGATACAGTGCGGTTCTCCATAATTCTCTGGTAAACAGCCTCATCAATATCTGCGATCAGCTTCTCCAGACGCATAACGCCGCCTTCTCTTGTCTTAAACGGCTTTCCGTCCTTGCCGTTCATAGTACCGAAACCTAAGAATACCATCTGGGTCTCAGGCTTTACAATACCGGCCTTCTTTGCAACGCGGAATACCTGTTCAAAATGCATGGCCTGACGCTTGTCTACTACGTAAATATAGCGGTCCGGCTTAAAGTCTTCCTCACGCTCTACAATGGTAGCAAGGTCAGAAGTTGCATACAGGGAAGCACCGTCTGACTTACGGATCAGGCATGGCGGAATCTCCTTGGTATCACTTTCTTCTGCTACATCTACAACTAAAGCGCCCTGGCTTTCATGTACCAGTCCCTGTGCTTCCAGAGTGTCGATCATCTTCTGGATATATGGCTCTGCATCGCTTTCGCCCTTCCACAGGTCGAAATCTACGTTCAGGTTGGAGTAGTTCTTCTTAAGGTCCGCTACAGAAACATTCATAATATGCTTCCAGATAGCTCTGAATGGCGGATATCCCTTCTGAAGCTTTAAGGTTGCCTGATGGGCGCGCTCCTTAAATGCCTCATCTACCTTGGACTTGCCGCTGGCAGCCGGGTAGATCTCCTCTAACTCGCTGATGGTAAAAGGAGCTTCTGCTGGATATTCTCCTGTATAATTTTCATCAAAGTATGGCAGTTCCGGCTTGCGGTCGCGCAGTTCCTCGATAATAAGGCCCATCTGCAGTCCCCAGTCGCCTAAATGCATCGCCGATCACATTGTGGCCAAGGAAACGTCCCATGCGCTTTACGCTCTCACCGATAACTGCAGAACGCAAATGTCCTACATGAAGAGGTTTTGCCACATTGGCACCGCCAAAGTCTACGATAATGGTCTCTTTCTTTTCCGGTTCTCCCAGACCCAGCTTCTCATCTGCTGCCATACCGTTCATATAGTCAGCTAAAAGCCTTCAGAAAGTTTTAAGTTGATAAAACCAGGCATTACTGCCACAACCTCAGAAAATACAGGATTTGCATGTTCTCCTGTAAGCTGTTCTACTACTGCATTTGCAATGTCGATAGGTTTCTTTTTATATGCCTTGGCAGCTGCCATAGCGCCGTTGCACTGATATTCGCACAGATCCGGGCGGTTGGATAAAACCACTTTTGCGAACTTTTCTTCATATCCGCAGGCTGTAAATGCTGCTTTCAGCTCCTGCTCCAGAGCTTCCAGAATCTTTTCACAATATCATTCTCCTTGTATTCTTTCTTGATGTACTCCCCGGGAGTATATCTCATATACGAAATCGCTCCGGCGGTCTGCCGGAGCAATCTTTACTTTTATCTAAGCAATAATCTGCTTATACACGGGACAGATATTCGCCGGTTCTGGTATCGATCTTGATCTTATCACCTGTGTTTACGAATAACGGAACACTTACAGTAGCTCCGGTCTCTACAGTTGCAGGCTTGCTTGCGCCAGTTGCTGTATCACCCTTAGAAGCCTGGTTCTGTATCAGTGATCTCCAGCTCTACAAACAGAGGTGGCTCTACAGAGAATACGTTGCCGTTGTAAGAACAAACCTTGCAGATCTCGTTCTCTTTAACGAACTTTAATGCATCGCCAATGATGTCCTTGTTTAATGCTAACTGCTCGTAGTTCTCTACGTTCATGAAGTTATACAGATCTCCATCCTCATACAGATACTGCATATCTACACGGTCGATTCTTGCTGCCGGGAACTTCTCGGTTGGACGGAAAGTACGCTCAACAACACCGCCGTTGATAACATTTTTAATTTGGTACGCACGAAAGCAGCGCCCTTGCCTGGCTTAACGTGCTGGAATTCAAGGATCTGAACAACCTGTCCATCAATTTCCAGTGTAATTCCGTTTCTAAAATCGCCTGCTGATATCATAAAGATATTCCTCCTTAAGTTCGTTCAGGATGCTGCCTGCATCCTCTAATTTCTCTCTAATCTTTTTATTTTATAAACTATGTATGTACGTTTTCAAGTTCTTTTTCTGTTTTACAGCTTATTCTGGATGATTTTACAGCCACCAGCCACTTATTTATGGGCTTCCCTGTAGATTTCCTCTGTGATGGCATCTAAAGACCGGTCATTTACATCCACTGCCACATGGGCTGCTTTTAAGTATAATGGCCTGCGTTCATTAAGTAAACTTCTGATCCGTCCGGGCACATCATCACTGTGCAGCATAGGACGGCTGGACATCTGCACCGATCCGCTTATAAACAGTCTCCGGTGAAACATCCAGATATACTACCAGTCCCAGCTTCTTTAAAAGTTCCCGGTTTTCCTCTCTTAAAGGAAGTCCGCCGCCCACAGAGATCACTGCCCCGTCTGTGGTCCTTAACAGCTTTTCAGGCACTGTGTTTCTAACTTTCTGAAGGCTTCCTCTCCTGTTCCTTAAAGATCTGGGAAATAGCCATACCTGCTTCTTTTTCGATCTCCTGATCTGTATCAATGAACGGCATGTGATAATGATCTGCATAAAAATGGCCTGCGCTGGTCTTTCCTGCTCCCATAAAGCCAGTAAAGATTACATTGTGCTTTCTGGTATTTCCATGTAAATGATCCAGGATCATTTCACGGATCCTGTCAATGGTATCTTTATCTACCTTTACCTCCGGATTCCACAGTTCAAACGCGATCAGCCCCTGATACAAAAGCATATCCAGACCGTTAATTGCTTTTCCCCCTGCAGCCTGTACCATTTTCATAAACTTCGTACAGGAAGGTGTGTATACAATGTCCACTGCTGTGTGGATCAGCTTATAAAAAGCTTCATCTTCTATAATAACGTCCTCTGTATGAGGGTGCATGCCTACGCTGGTTGACTGGATCGCCAGATAGCCCTTTTCTTCCTGAGGGATCTGGTCATACTCTTCCAGTTTTAACGGGATAAGCACTGCACGGCCCATCAGTCCGTTAATATAATCAGCTAAAGCCGCTGCTTTCTCCACGCTTCGGTTTAAGATATATACAACGGACGCGCCGGACTTTGCAAGGATGTAGGCTGCTGCCTTGGCTGCGCCTCCGGCTCCTATGAGGATACATTTTTCTCCTGCAATAGAAATACCTGCTTCATCCATAGCACGTTTTAAGCCTGCACCGTCTGTATTATAACCTTTGTATCCATGCTCTGTACGCACCAGGGTATTTACAGCACCGATGGCTTTTGCGTCTTCATCAATGGCTTCCAAGCACTTCATTACATCCTGTTTATGTGGAACGGTTACATTCATTCCCTGGATATTTAAAGCAAAGGCACCTTTTACAGCCATTTCCACAGTTCCCCTGTTTACGTGAAAGGGAACGTAGACTAAGTCTGTTCCTGTACGCTCTGCGTAAAAATTATGCATAAGCGGTGACATGGAATGTTCGATGGGATCTCCCATTACACCGTATACTTTTGTTTTTCCATCCATTGCGTTATCTCCTGCTGTCTCTTTTTACTTTTTCACACGATTTTCTTTTGTCTGGATCTTACTTTTCAAGGCTTTTCCTGTAACAGTATAAAACCGGTTTTTCCAGATAACGTTTTAATACGATCTGGATCTCTTCTTTTGGGTTGATGGGCCGTACCAGGACAGTCTGGATCCCCAGACGGTTGGCGCCCCAGATATCTGTAAAAAGCTGATCTCCTACAAACAGCGTATTTTTCACATCGGTCCCCATGGTCTCCATGGCCTTTTTATAGCCTTTTGCCCCTGGTTTTCCCCCTTTATAAATATAAGGGCATTTTACCTGTTCTGCAAAAGATTTCACTCTCGGTTCTTTATTATTGGAAAGAAGACAGGTTTTCAATCCCAAGCCTCTCAGATGCTCAAAAAGCCGGATGGCTCTCTCATCCGCCGGTGCCCCATGCGGGACTAAAGTATTATCAATATCGTAAACGATCCCCTGGATCCCCATTTTTTTCCAGTTTTCATAAGGAATAACATAAGAGGACTCTTCCATTTTACTGGGGTAAAAACATTGAAACATATTAAATTCTACTTTCTTTTAGACTTATTTCTTTAAAAGTTTTCCCAATTCTTCCATAAAGGTACTTACATCCTTAAACTCCCTGTAAACAGAGGCAAAGCGCACATAAGCTACTTCGTCTACACTTTTCAGTTTGTCCATGACCAGTTCACCGATCACAGAAGTTGGGATCTCCTTTTCCTCCCTGTTAAAGATCTGGTTTTCGATCTCATCGATCATGGTACTGATCTGACGGGGAGATACCGGACGTTTATGACAGGAATGCAGAATGCCTGCTTCTATTTTGGAGCGGTCATATGCCTCTCTGGAATCATCTTTTTTAATGACCATAAGGGGCATGGTCTCTAATTTTTCATACGTAGTAAAACGCTTGCCACAGCGTTCACACTGACGGCGCCTGCGAATGGAACTGTTATCATCTGCCGGACGGGAATCGATCACTTTGGTATCTGCTTCATTACAGTACGGGCACTTCATAAACTCTGCACATCCTTTCTCTCATGTATTTTTTACAAAATGATGATTTTATTTTAACCGAAAGCCCCCTCAAGCGCAAGATTTTTGTTACAATTCCCCAGTTTTTCCCATATTTGTTCCTATATCTATAGACGAAGACCATTTTTATGTCTTATAATAGCGGATAATAATACAGTCTATGCTGTTTAAAGGAGAACAAAACATGAACCATACACCCTCTGTTTCTGTGAGAAATATAGTTTTAGGAGAAGGGATCCCAAAGATCTGTATCCCTCTTGTAAGCACCTGCCTGGATGCACTTTTAAATGATATAAAAGCGCTGGATCACAGCGCTGATCTTATTGAATGGCGGGTTGACTGGATGGATGACATTTTTAAAGAAGGCTATCTGAAGAGATCCTTCCTGCTGTACGAAAACAGCTGGGGATACTCCTCTTCTTTTACCTTCCGCACCAAAAGGAAGGCGGAAATATGGCTGCCAGCCTTTACAGTATAAAGAACTGGTAAAAGAGCCATCTGCTCCGGCCTGGTAGACCTGGTAGATATTGAACTGTTTTCTGATAAAGATACTGTAAATGAGCTGATCGCCCTGGCAAAAAAAAATGTAAAACCATTCTTTCCAACCACGATTTCGTTAAAACCCCTTCAGGAAACGAGATCTTTTCAAGGTTGAAGCAGATGGAGGAAGCAGGCTGATATTGCAAAGATCGCTGTTATGCCTGAAAGCACAGAAGATGTACTGACTCTTCTTTCTGCCACCTGCAAAGCAAAGAAAGAACTCACCTGTCCTGTTATCACCATGTCTATGGCAGGCACAGGCCTGATCAGCCGCTTAAGCGGGGAAGTATTCGGCTCCTGCCTTACCTTTGGCACTGCAGGAAATATTTCCGCACCAGGTCAGATCGATGCATTAAAACTTCGTTCTGTCCTTCATATCCTTCACGAAAACAGCTGATTCTTTCCATTATTCCATTAACTGTTATTACAGCCCTGTGCAATGATAGAAATGACTTTCTGGACCTCCAACGGTTTGGCAAAATAGGCATTCATACCTGCATCCAGGCATTTTTGCATATCTTCCGCAAAGGCATTGGCTGTCATTGCAATAATAGGGATCGTTTTTCCATCCGGCCGTTCTAAGGCGCAGATCTTAAATGTACGCTTTTAACGCAAAATTATCTTTCGTAACCGCAACTGTATTTTCTGCATTTTCATTAAAAGAGTCCTTTGCCGTAGTAGCAGCCATATTAAAGGTCCATATGGTATCAGACAGGACAAAACCGTTTGTTTCTGCTGAATAAGGATTTTGGCTGACATGAAAGATCAGGCCGATCTCCCCGGTATGTAAAGCCTGAAGCTGCTCATTTCTTGTATCATAACCTTTCAGGTCAAATTCCAGAGTCTGCCCCTGAAGACAATCTTTTGCAAGCTCCACATAATCCTTGATAACTCCTGTCAGTTCACCGGTTGCAGGATCCATGACACCGACACCTGCATCATCATTTAAATAGCCGATCCGAATGGGACCATGGTCCGCGATCCATTTTTTCTCTTCCCTTGAAAGAAATCCACTGCGCTGTCCAGTGCTTTTTTTATGTCAGGACGGTCTTTGTTGACAACAAAATAAATGTCCATATAATAATGCGTTAATCTTTAACAGCCGCAAATGATTTTTGTTCACACATTCTTCACATTTTACACAACTTTTTCTCACATTTTTTCAGTATATTTATTTACGTTAAAAGCGAATGCTTTTCATACAACTTTTTCTCACAAATCGGCCGACAGGTGAAAACCTGTCGGCCACTCCTCGTTTATGGGACTTTTTACATCTTAGCACTTCTTATCCGGCTTTTCCTTTTCTTTCTCTTTAAAGCTTACCAGGATAATGTCACTTCCGATCTGGCATACATCACAAAACGGGATCACATATTCCTTTTCCCTTCCTAAAAATCCGCAGATACACCCGGGACCCGGCACTACCAGTGCTGTAATACAGCCTGTTTTTTCATCAAATTCCAGATCTCCTACATACCCCAGGCGGGCGCAGTCCTTTATATTGATGACTTCCTTTTGTTTCAGATCATAAAGACGGATCTCTATCTGCCCCTTTTCCTTCTCTTATTTATAAATATATTTTGGAAAAAGAAAAAAAGAACCCTATCCCCACGATATAGGAGATAGAGTTCTTATCCATGTAACCAGGCTTTTATCAGCAGCAAAGATCCACGATTACCTGTGCAAAGATCTTCGCACTGTCAACCAGTTCCTTTACAACTGCAAACTCGTCTGCACCATGCATACGGTTATCTGTTCCAGGCATGGAGCAGCCAAAAGCAACACCATTTTTCAGGCTGTGTACATAAGTACCGCCACCTGTATACTGGCAGCTGCCCTTTAAACCAGTGTATTCTTCATACGCCTTTAAGAGAGTGCGTACAAAATGGGAGTCGCCATCTACATAATGAGGTGCTCTCATATGTTCTGCCAGCAGCTCAATGCCTTCCTCTGCCATATGTGCCTTTGCTACCTTTAATGCATTTTCATCATTTGCGCAGATCGGAGCACGGCAGTCAAAGGTGCCATCCAGGCTTTCTGCGTCTACATGAAGCAGGTCAAATGCAATAGTCAGTTCTCCGGAAACTTCATCACTCATAGCAACGCCTAAAGCTTTTCCTCTGGTATCTCCATGAGGGAACAGCTTTACAAGGCTCTTTACTGCATCCATCTGCGGGCAGGAAGCTAGCGGCAGTTTTGTGATCAGCATTAACAGTGCAGTTAATGCATTCTTTCCTTCTTCCGGAGTAGATGCGTGAGCGCCTTCTCCTTCTGCTGTGATCAGGACTCCTTCTTCACAGCCTGTAAAGATAAATGTAACCTCTGTTTCTTTTGTAACAGCAGCTGCTGTTTCATTTAATACAGCATCCTCTACACCAGCTACAACTGCTTTTGCCTTTCCAGGAACTACATTGCTCTTAAGGCCTGCATCGATCTTAACCAGCTTTGGCATAGCATCGGATTTTTCAAAAGAAGCTACAAAATGACCTGGAAGCCGTCCCTTTTCCACGTTGATCACAGGGAATTCTGCATCTGGTGAAAGGTCATTGGAGCCTCTTTTTCCTGCTTATAGTAAACAGCAATGTCAGAGCTTCCACATTCTTCATCTGTACCTAAGATCAGACGGACATTTTTCTTTACAGGAATTCCCAGTTCCTTTACTGCACGCATTGCATAAAGAGCTGCAACAGCCGGTCCTTTGTCATCTGCAGTACCGCGGCCATAAAGCTTTCCGTCTTTAATAACTGGCTCAAAGGGCTCAGTCACAGTCCAGCCTTCCCCTGCAGGCACTATATCCAGATGGGCCAGGATGTCAAGCTGTGCTTCCTTATCATTTAAGTCTGCTGTTCCTACATAATTGTCATAATTGCGGACAGAAAAACCATAATTTTCCATCATGGTAAGAGCTGTCTGTAATACCTCAAATGGGCCCTCGCCAAATGGTTTCCCCTCTGTGTAAGGCATTTTTTCACTATTGATCCGGCAGAGAGTGCAAATATCTTCGATCATCTGGTCCTTGTGGGAATCAATATATTCTTCGATTTCTTTTCTGTACATGACCTTCTCCTGTTCTTTTTTTACAATCCAGCCATGACATCTGCATGGTCAGACTATTTTTTATTTATTCTGCTATTACTTCAGCATAGCACCCAGAGTTTCGTTGACAACCTTGCCATCTGCTTTTCCCTTTACCTTTGGCATCAGTACCTTCATAATAGCGCCTTTGTCCTTTGGTGTAGGATTTTCGATCCCCAGTTCTTTTAATACACCGTCGATCACTTCTTTGATCTGGTCTACAGACATGTCTTCCGGTGCAAATTCCTTGTAAACAGCCAGACGTGCGCCTGCCTCTTCGCGGATATCATCTCTGTCAGCTGGAGCTAAATCATAAGTCTCCTGTGTCTGACGGATCTCTTTTTTAACGATTGCGTCTTCTTCTGCCTCTGTAAGGGGCTCTCTTGTCGATCTCTGCGTTCTTTAAAGCGGATAATAACATGGAAAGAGAGTCTTTTCTTGCCTTATCCTTTGCCTTCATTGCCTGTACCATAGCTGCTCTTACTACATCGATCTTGCTCATTTTGTAAAACCTCCTTAAATATGCCTTCAGATTTATGTTTAGTTATTACCAAACTCGCTTAATTTAAGACCCGGATTTCTTTCAAGGACCATGCCAACGCTCCAGCTGTTAATAAACAGAAGCAGTGGGTTGTCCTTTAAGTCTTTAATACGCTTCATATCAGATGTTCCCTGGATACGCGCCACATCTACTTCCTGTGGATTTTCTACCCAGCGGATATATTCATATGGAAGCTTCTCTAAGATAACTTCTACATTGTATTCATTCTGTAAACGATAAGTAAGGACTTCAAACTGAAGTACACCTACAACGCCTACGATGATCTCTTCCATACCCGTATTAAACTCCTGGAAGATCTGGATGGCACCTTCCTGGGCGATCTGGTTTACGCCCTTGATGAACTGCTTACGCTTCATGGTATCTACCTGGCGCACTCTTGCAAAATGCTCCGGTGCGAAGTAGGGATGCCCTCAAATTCAAATTTTTCATTGGATGCGCAAAGAGTATCACCAATAGAAGATACCTGGATCAAATACACCAATGATATCCCCTGCATATGCCTCTTCTACGATCTTACGATCCTGGGCCATCAGCTGCTGCGGCTGAGTCAGACGGATCTTTTACCGCCCTGAACATGGTTTACTTCCATACCAGCCTCAAACTTGCCGGAAACAATACGCATAAATGCAATTCTGTCTCTGTGGGCCTTGTTCATGTTTGCCTGGATCTTAAATACAAATGCGGAGAAATCCTTGTTAAATGGATCTACTACGCCGGTCAGTGTTTTTCTTGGAAGAGGCGGTGTGGTCATTTTCAGAAAATGCTCCAGGAATGTTTCAACACCGAAGTTGGTCAGCGCAGAACCAAAGAATACAGGGAAAGATCACCCTTCTGTACACGGTCCATATCCAGTTCATCGCTGGCACCGTCTAGTAATTCAATATCATCTAATAACTGCTGATGGTACTGGAAGCCGATAATGCTTTCCACATCATTTGTCTCTGCGTCAAATTCCTGGGTAGCAACCTCTTTTGCACCGCCCTGTGCAGCGGTAAAGGTAGTTACCTTCTTTGTAAAGCGGTCATATACGCCCTTAAAGTTCTTTCCGCAGCCGATGGGCCAGTTTACCGGACAGGTACGGATTCCTAATACTTCTTCGATCTCGTCTAACAGTTCATATGGATCTCTTGCTTCACGGTCAAATTTGTTGATAAATGTAAAGATTGGGATATGGCGCATAACACAAACCTTAAACAGCTTGATGGTCTGCGCCTCAACACCCTTGGATCCGTCAATGACCATGACAGCGGAGTCAGCCGCCATCAGGGTACGGTAAGTATCCTCTGAGAAGTCCTGGTGTCCAGGTGTGTCCAGGATGTTAATACAAAAGCCTTCGTAATTAAACTGCATGGCGGAAGAAGTAACGGAAATACCTCTCTCCTTCTCGATCTCCATCCAGTCGGAAACCGCATGCTTTGCAGCCTTTCTTCCCTTTACAGTACCTGCCAGGTTGATAGCGCCTCCGTAGAAGAAACTTCTCTGTTAAAGTTGTCTTACCTGCATCAGGGTGGGAAATGATCGCAAATGTTCTGCGGTTCTTTATCTGTTCTGTTATCTGATCATTTGTCTGTGACAATGGTCTTTCCTCCGTTCTTACTAACTCACTGATTAATTTTCAAAATCCTCCTGCAAGCAAGCTTGCGTCGGATTTCCGGTTTTGACCCTGGTATCGACATATTATTGTATTATGATTATGAAGTAAAGTCAAGAATCTGTGTCAGCAATTCGTCAGCTACCTGCTCTTTACTCATCTTCGGCAGTTCCTTTTCACTGTCTTTTGTGATAATGGTCACTACATTGGTGTCAGTACCGAAACCTGCGCCTTCTACCTTTAAGTTGTTGGCAACGATCATATCCAGGTTCTTTCGGGCAAGTTTGGCTCTGGAATTTTCCAGCATGTCCCTTGTTTCCATGGAGAAACCGCATAAGAACTGTCCCGGTGTTCTGTGCTGTCCCAGCCAGCCAAGGATATCTTTGGTCCGCTCTAGGGCAATGGACATATCCCCGTCTGTTTTCTTGATCTTGTCCTGGCCCACTACAGCCGGACGGTAATCTGCTACTGCTGCTGCCTTGATAATAATATCCTGTTCCGGTGCTGCACCGGTCACTGCCTGGAACATATCTTCTGCACTTTCAATAGGAACTACCTTTACAAACATAGGTGGCTTGATCGCTACAGGCCCGGTTACCAAAGTTACCTCTGCCCCTCTGTAAGCTGCTGCCTTTGCAATGGCATAACCCATTTTTCCCGTAGAATGATTGGTGATATAGCGAACCGGATCAATGGCTTCCCTGGTAGGTCCCGCAGTGATGAGAACTTTCTTTCCTGCCATATCTTTCGGGTATCCTACCGTGCGCAGGATATATTCAAACAATGTTTCCGGCTCCGGCATCTTGCCTGCTCCTGTATCGCCGCAGGCCAAATATCCGCTTGCAGGACGGATCACTTCCATTCCGTAGTGCTCCAAAATCTTTAAATTATCCTGAGTAATAGGATTTTCATACATACGTGTATTCATGGCCGGTGAGATGATCTTTGGACAGGTACAGGCCATAAACGTAGTGGTCAGCATATCATCTGCAATGCCATGAGCCAGTTTGCCGATCACATTGGCTGAAGCAGGGGCTACCATAAAAACATCTGCTTCTTTTGCCAAAGATACATGTTCCACGCTGAACTGGAAATTCCGGTCAAAAGTGTCGATCAGGCACTTATTTCCCGTCAGTGTTTCAAAGGTAATGGGATTAATGAAATTAGTAGCATTCTGTGTCATAAGTACATGTACTTTCGCTCCTGCTTTTACCAGGGCACTTGCCAGATAGGCGATCTTATATGCGGCAATGCTGCCGGTCACTCAAGGAGTATTGTTTTTCCTTTTAACATAAGGGTTCCTCCGGTTGTGTTTCTTATTTTGTGTGATACAATCATAACACACATTTCAAGTATTTGAAAGGAGTTCCCCCTCATGATTTTAGCCATTGATATGGGCAATACCAACATCGTACTGGGTGGTATTGACGAAAAGCAGACCTATTTCATCGAACGTGTGACCACAGATCAGGGCCGCACAGACACCGAGTACGCCATTCACTTTAAAAACATCCTGGAAATGCACCACATCCAGTTATCTGACATAGAAGGCGCCATTCTTTCTTCTGTTGTTCCGCCTTTAAACACTACGATCTTAAATGCCGTAGAAAAGGCAGTAGGCATCCGCCCTCTGTTAGTTGGCTCCGGTATGAAAACCGGCATGAACATCCTTATGGACAACCCTAAAAGCGTAGGAAGCGACATGATCGTAGATGTAGTAGCTGCTATCCATGAACATCCTCTTCCATTGGTGGTGATCGACATGGGAACTGCTACTACCTTAAGTGTTGCTGATAAAAAGGGCAATTACATAGGCGGTGTCATTTTACCAGGACTGCGTGTTTCCTTAAACTCCTTAAGCGGAAAAACGGCCCAGCTTCCTTACATCAGCCTGGAAGTGCCAAATAAGGTCATTGGAAAGAACACCATCGACTGTATGAGAGCCGGTATTATTTTCAGCAATGTAGACATGATCGACGGTATCTTAGACCGTATGGAAAAAGAACTGGGAGAAACACCTACTGTAATCGCAACCGGCGGTCTGGCACGTTTTATCACCCCTCTTTGCAGACATGAGATCATCTTTGATGATGCGCTGCTGCTTAAAGGACTTCTGATCCTTTACCGGAAGAATACCCAATAAAACAATTCAGGAGCGGTATTTCTGCCGCTCCTGAAATAATTTTAATTTATTTATTTTTGTGATTGAATTCTCCCCGCACCTGTGTTATGCTGGGTACATCTGATCATTCTTTTACAAGATCTTCGTTCCCCTATGGATTACATTTCTTACAAGGTTCATATCCCTTGGCGATCACTTCATCCCTGGTTCCTGTAAACTCATCTTTGTTTGCCGCTTTTATCTGTGACGCAGCGGAACAGCCCGGTTTATGGAATTTCTTTGAATTAGTATTCAGGATATACGTGGAAGTCTCTTTTGCTGGTGCCTGAGTGGTTTCAGCCTGGGTCTGTTTTTCTGCCTGGATCTCTGTCTCCACTGCTGTTTTTGTTTTCTTCGCAGCAGCCTGCTGATTTCCCGTACCATTTTCATCTAACCAGCTGTCACCGGTAGCATAATCAATCGTTACTCCCGGCTGCGCATTATAGACAAATACGCAGAACTCAACGCCTTCTCCTTTATCCTCTACTGACTCTGCCTCCATAAGCACACCTGCTGCTACCAGGTTATTACCCTCAAAAACAGGGGTCACACGGTATAAAACATGGTTTTCTGTTTCTTTCACATAGTCGGCTGTCATATTTTCAAAAGGCAGCATTCCCTGGACATTTAAATATCTGGTTCCTGTGATCAGGTTTTTCTCATTTGCATTTTCCGATGTCAGCTGGTATCCGATCAGATGGCACCGGTTATACAGGTATTTGCCATCTACAAAGTCATATTTTACTGTATGCCAGCCCGTTGGCTTTACCTGACCGATATTTCCACGTTTCTCTGTAGGCATGGTATCTGTTCCTACAGAAGCATATGCCACACTGCACCGTCCCAACGCATCCAGATCCCCATAACTTTCAAAAGAAACATCGGTCAGATCTGCGTCGGAAAAGAAGGGAACATTGTTATTAACTGCAACATACGGCTGTCCCGAATAAGCCGGGATCGCAGACAGATCAAATGCCCCGCTGTTTCCAGTCTGGGCAGCTGCCGCCTTTGGTGTCTGGACTGCTTCTACAGTCACGCTTTCTGTAACTGCCTCTGTTGTCTCTTTTACAGCTGCGGACGCCCCCGTAGCAGGTGCCTGTCCACAGGCGCCAACTAAAAGGGACACAGACATTGCCAGTCCCAATACCCAATATTTTATTTTTCTCATCTTTCGTACCTCTCTTCTGTTATCTTTTCATGAGAAGAACCTGGAAATTCCACTGTTTCCACCAGTTTCCATCCGGACAGATCCATAGCAAAATACTGATCTGCAGGATATACCCGGTTCCATTTGTACAGGATCACTGAATCAACCTGGGTTGTATCAGGAAACATGTCTTTGCCACAGGGATCTGACTCTGCAAAACAATATTCTCCTTTTGCAGCCTTTTTAAGAAAGTCTTCATCCACTATAAGGCACTTTCGTACCTGTTCGCTTTCATCTTTCTCAAACATTTTTGCGCTGTACCCATTCATCCACAGTTTTGCATCTCCCACTCTGTCCAGAATATGCCGACGAAGCACCCTGTCCTGGCTCTGGCGGCGATGGTTAAACATCATGCCCTTGTCGTCATCCACACACACGATCAGGATCATACGATTTTACACCCCGTTTCTGTTTTATATCCTCTCGGAATTTTTCATTTTCGCACACACTCTTATATTATAATTGTTTCTTCCGATCCACGCAATTTCTTTTTCCAGGTATAAAATCCCCTCATTCCGTGCATCATTCCGTTATAACGGCGTTTTTCATCGAAGCTATCATAACGGAGGTAGACACAATATGTCCGGCTATAAAGTTGAGATCTGCGGAGTGAATACAGCAAAGCTGCCGCTTCTTAGCAGCAAAGAAAAAGAAGAATTGTTTGAGAAGATACTAAAAGGGGATAAAGATGCAAGGGAACGCTACATTAAAGGAAACCTGCGGCTGGTGCTAAGTGTGATCCAGCGTTTTTCCGGCAGTCAGGAGAATTTAGATGATCTGTTCCAGATCGGATGTATCGGCCTGATCAAAGCCATTGACAATTTTGATATTACACAGAATGTTAAATTTTCCACTTATGCCGTACCAATGATCTTAGGGGAGGTGAGAAGGTATCTGCGGGATAATAATGCCATCCGGGTCAGCCGCTCCCTGCGTGATACTGCTTACAAGGCGCTCTGTGCCAGGGAACAGCTTACAAGGCTTCACGCAAAAGAGCCAACGATCATGGAGATCGCACAGGAGATCGGCATCTCCGGGGAAGATATCACCTATGCCTTAGATGCCATCCAGACACCGGTCAGTCTCTATGAACCGGTTTTCACAGACGGCGGTGATCCTCTTTATGTTATGGATCAGATTAGCGATAAGAAAAACCGGGAAGAAAACTGGGTGGAAGATCTTTCTCTTTTAGAAGCCATGAAACGGCTTCCGGACCGGGAACGCCACATTATCGACATGCGTTTTTGAAGGTAAAACACAGACAGAGGTGGCACAGGAGATCCACATCAGCCAGGCCCAGGTCTCAAGGCTTGAAAAAAATGCCCTGCGTTCCATGCGTACCTATCTGGCCTGATCTGTGATTTCTCCTGCTGCCACCTCTGTCCCCAAACCGGACCTGATGATCAGAGTCTATGCTTTATACTGCCGGGAAGCCTTGAAATCAGGCTTCCTTCTCTTCTGAATTTTTCAACATCCTTAAAATAAAATCCACAGAGCCCTCAATTCCATAAGCAGAACTGTTGATACACAGGTCATAGTTATCTGCATTGCCCCATCTGCGACCTGTGTAGAACCGGTAATAACTCTCATGCTGGCGGTCTAACTGCCGCAGCATGTGCTTTGCTTTCTTTTCATTAAAATCCGGATGCATTTCCATTGCACGCTGCACACGCCGCTCAAAAGGTGCTGTAATAAAAATGCTGATATGAGGAATATGGTTGTTGGTAAGGATCACATCGGCGCAACGTCCCATAACGATAAAATCCTCTTTTTTTGCCATATCACAGATCAGATCACTCTGGTTAAAGAATACAGCATCCCGTTTGGATAAACCATGGTAACGGCTGAACTGTCTTGCATGATCTCTTAAGGTCATCCTCTTTGGTGCTGCAAAAGCCACTTCCAGGTTTGCCTTATCCGGATATGCACTGCTGTCCTTGATCCTTTCATCCTGTTCTGCCTGAAGACGTTTTAAAACAGCGGAGAAGATCTCTGCATCATAGTAATTGATCTTCAATTTATCCGCCAGCATAAAACCGATCTCATTACCGCCGCAGCCATAAGTACGGCTGATGCAGATGATCCGGTGATTGTCCTTACCAAAACGTGCCTTAAACTGCAGTGCATTTAAGCCTGCTGCTTTCGCATCCAGGATATCCCCACTTGCAAAACTGGTAGGAAGCGCTATTACTTCCTTTAAAATACGGTTATATTCCGTCATGATCATGGACCGGGTTCCCTTATCTTCAATGGTACGGGCCATATTGCTGATCAGTGCCAGCTCACTTCGCAGCTGATGAGAGTCTTTTCTTAACATCAGCTGTACCATATCACTGACACAGCCTTCACGGTCACGGTTGAAAACACGGCCCAGAGAAGAACCTAACTGGGCATAAACTTCCGCATCCAGATCGTATATACTCTCCGCTAATTCCTGGAGATTTTCCTTGGTATATTCCATGATACGTTCCCCTCCTTATAAAAAGAATACAAGCATGTCCAGTAAAAAGACCGGAACCAGAAATGCAATGGACCACATCAGATAGCCGAAGAAAGAAGGCATCTTGATACCGTTTTCGTCGGAGATCGCTTTTACCATAAAGTTTGGCGCATTTCCAATATAGGTATTGGCACCCATAAATACGGCACCGCAGGAAATTGCCTCCAGCATTGCCACCGGTACAGTTCCAAGAATGGTCTGCATTCCCTCTGTAAATCCCAGAGAACCTGCTGTCGTAAGGAATACCAGATAGGTAGGTGTATTGTCCAGAAAGCTTGACAGGAAACCGGTTGCCCAGAACATCTGGAACGGCTCTGTGATACCAAGCTCTGCACCCTTTGCCTTTAAGATCATAAGGGCCGGCTGCATAGTGATGAAAATACCAATAAACAGCACTGCTACTTCCTTGATGGCGCCCCAGGTAAAGTGGTTCTTGCGGCGGATCTCTGCATCCGTGGTTTTAAAGGATAAGAATGCAGCTAACAGGATGATGACTACTTCGATCAGTGCCGGATAGGTAAGCTTTACATCCCCAAATACAGGAATGCCTTTTACAGCTCCACTTGCATCCTGGAATGCTGCCATTCCCGGTAAAGTTCCGCTTAAGATAACGGCAGCCACGATCATAACCAGAAAGATCAGATTGTGAAGTCCCAGGATATGTACCTCTGTACCTGGTTTGCTGATGTCTGGTTTTCTTCCTTCTGCAATGTCCTTTCTGTAAGCCCTGCGGTCCAGGAAATAAAATACAGTCAGCAGGACCACTACGTTAAAGAGCAGGATAGGCAGCAGATGCAGGCTCCAGAAAAACGGAACTCCACGCATAAAGCCCATTAACAGAGGCGGGTCGCCGATGGGTGTAAGGCAGCCGCCAATATTGGAGATCAGGAAAATAAAGAATACCATAATGTGGCTTCTTCTCTTTCTCCATGCGTTCATCTTGATCACAGGACGCACCATTAACATACTGGCACCTGTAGTTCCTACCCAGCTGGAAAGCATGGTTCCCAAAAGCAGAAGTCCTACATTGATCCTTGGAGAACCTGCCAGATCTCCTTCCAGGGTAATATTACCTGCTACGCAGAACAGGCCAAACAGCAATACAATAAATGTAAGATAATCATCTATAATGCATTCCAGCACTTTTTCAGTTGCTTCTCCTGCGCCAAAAAAGATTGCAAATGGAATGACAAATAAAACAGACCAGAATACCACTGCATGAGGCTGGTGGCTTTCCCACCATTCTGCCTTTACAAGAGGCATAATGGCTACACACAGCAAAAGACCTGCAAAAGGAATACAGAACACAGGTGAAATGATCTGCGTTCCTTCCTGTCCGGCTAACGCTGTCAGTGGAAATGCCATAACCATAAGCAGTATGGCTTCCAGCAACGAAACCAACTTCTTCAAAATAATCTCCTCCTTTGTATTTACATTTATACATTCATTCTTCGCATTGTTGAATTGTAGCACTTTTTAAGATAAATGCAAGAATTGATATTTTATTCACGTATTTTCTCATCTTGCCCCTCTTCTTTAAGTATGATAAACTGGTACTATCATGTTTAAAATAACATACATTTTATCGCTGACATTATAATTACCCACAGAAAGTGAAGAATTTAACCTATGGAACTGAATGATCGAAGATTTGCGGTCCTTATTGACGCTGACAATGTTTCACCTAAATATATTAAATACATTCTGAACGAGGTTTCCGATCTGGGAGTGGCTACTTACAAGAGGATCTACGGCGACTGGACAGATACAGAAAAGAAAAGCTGGAAAAATGTACTCTTAGACTGGTCTGTAAACCCGATCCAGCAGTACAGCTATACTACCGGAAAAAATTCTACAGACTCTGCCATGATCATTGACGCTATGGATATCCTCTATTCCGGAAATGTAGACGGTTTCTGCCTGGTATCCAGTGACTCTGACTTTACCCGTCTGGCACAGCGTTTAAGAGAAGCAGGGATGTTTGTTATGGGGATCGGTGAGCAGAAAACGCCAAAGCCGTTCCGCGCTGCCTGCGACGCTTTTAAGATCCTAGAGATCATTTCTTCCGAAGACACGCCGGAGGATGTTGTCCCTGTAAAAGTAAGTACAGATGAGATTGAAAAAGTCATCACCAAACTACTTATTGAAAACAACAGCCAGAACCAGCCTGTAAACCTGGCAAAAGTCGGAAACTTCCTTACCAAACGCTTTTCCGATTTTGATGTGCGCAATTACGGTTATTCCAAACTTTCCACATTTTTGGAAAGTTTAAACAGCAATGATTTCCATGTGGTAAAACTACATAATGGATATTTCGTCCAGGAAAAGACCGCTTCTGTTCCAAAATCAGAAATTGAAAAAGAGATCTGCCGTCTGATCAAAAACAATAAGGGACGTGTGGATAACTTAAGCATTATCCATGAAGACTTGAAAAAAACATTTCCTTCCTTTGATGTAAAGCAGTACGGTTTCAGCCGCTTATCCAGCTTTATCCGCAGTTTCAATACTTTTAAGATCAAAGACAATGTGGTGCAGATGCGTTGATCCGCCTCTGCACCACATTTTTATAAAACAACTTTATTACTCAAAGCGGACAATTTCTTTTTTCAACCGCTTCATGATCTTTTTCTCCAGCCTGGATATGTAGGACTGGGAAATCCCCATCAGGTCTGCCACTTCTTTCTGTGTCATCTCTTCCCCGTCTTCATTCGTAAGCCCGTAGCGCAGTTCCACGATCTTGCGCTCTCTTGGAGCCAGTCGGCTGATAGCTGTATTTAACAGATTTTTCTCGATCTCATCTTCGATCCCGTGATAGATCACATCTTCATCTGTTCCTAAAATATCGGAAAGCAGAAGCTCATTTCCATCCCAGTCTACATTTAAAGGCTCATCAATGGAAACTTCCAGCTTGGTTTTATTATTCCGCCTTAAATACATGAGGATCTCATTTTCAATACATCTTGACGCATAGGTAGCCAGTTTTATGTTCTTATCCGGCTTAAAGGTATTGATCGCCTTGATCAGTCCAATGGTCCCAATGGAGATCAGGTCTTCCACTCCTACGCTGGTATTGTCAAATTTCTTTGCAATGTATACAACCAGGCGGAGATTATGCTCGATCAGGGCAGAACGGGCTTTCCCGTCCTCTTCTGTTCCCAGCATCCCGATCATTTTTCCTTCTTCTCTTGCATCCAAAGGTGGCGGTAAAATGTCAGCCCCTCCAATATAATGTACTTCCCCCTGTCCCGGCATAAGAACCGTCCTGAACCTGGAAACAGTCTTTAACTGAAAACGATTTGGTACAGCCACTTTTATCATCATGATCCATTCCTCCTACACTTGCATGCCTTCATCATTCTTCTGTATCAGCACTTCATATTCGTCACAGGGAGACAGACTTCCTTTTGTAATGGCGATCCAGGGTTTCGGGATCACAAAACTGTCTTTCTCCCCTTCTACCTTCATTTCATCGATCCTTACAGCCGGAAGGATCCCGCTGCTTCCTACGCAGCGGTAAGGTACATACATGACCCCTTTTACAACAGGACAGAGCCGTTTCATCAGCTCTGCAGTTGCCACATGGACCGGAATACCGCTTGCAGGAGCTGTAAGATGGTTTCCTGTATCGATCAGTCCCCTGGTCTTTATTTTCTGGCCCTCATAAAGCAATGTGACATTCCGCAGATATTTCTGCTCCGTTTTTCTGTTTCCTGTGATCCTTAAAAGATCTCCTACCCAGAAGCAGAAACAAAAAGCTCCTGCTGCCAGGAAAAAGCGGATGGAAAATCTTCCAGGCATCCAGTTTGCAACTTCCCTTCCCAGACTGCTCTCAGAAAGCGCCAGCATAACACCTCCTAAGACTACGGATATTAGATAGATCCCTCCTACTGCCCGGATCAGCTCTTTCCTGCTTCGGATCCCATAAGCAGTTACTGCCATAAGGCTTCCAACTGCCACGTAGGTTCCAAACATCTGCAAAAGCAGAGGAGTCTCTGGAAACACAGCCAGGACACAGGCCCATACAGCTCCTAAAACGGCTCCTCTTATCATATGTTTAAGGTCTGCGCGGTAAGAAAAAAGTCGGTTTAACATGGCAAGTACCGCCAGATCCATAAACAGGTTCACTGCAAATATGACATCTATGTAAACTCTGTACACCATCTTTCCTGGCTTTTTTCCACCTCCTGTGTTTTCATCTGAGGTACATTATAATCATTCTCAAGTGCAAAAGCTGTCGAAGTAAGGGGGAGAAATGGTTGTTTTTTTCGACAAAAAAAGACCTCTCCCACAGGCTTTTTTCCTGTAGGAAAGGTCTTTTAAAATTCTTTTTGAAGTTTTATATTTGTGGATCCAAATTATCTCTTATTCTTTAAGAAATCCGGGATATTGATCTGCATCTCTTTGTTTGCTGCCGGGCGGAAGGAAGGAGTGGTTCTTTCCTGTGCCGGAGCTGCTGGCTTTTCTGCTGGCTGGCTTCCTGCATTTCCTGCATTGAAAGTTGGAGCAGCGTTGAATTTAGGGATGGTATATCCGGTTGTCTGCTGAGTATTTGGTGTAAATGTGCGGTTAAATGCTGGCTGTGTCGGCTTTGTAAAGGTTGGAGCTGCAGTTTCAGTTGCTGCTGCTTCGTTTGAAGCACTCTTCTCTGCTGGCTGTGCCTTGTAGCTGTTAAGTCCGCTCATAACCTTGCTGACAGAAGAAGTTGCATTATGCTCGTCCAGTCCGGTAGCAATAACAGTAATGCTTGCTTCATCCTGTGCATTTTCATCATACATAGCACCGAAGATAATGTTTGCATCATCACCAGCCAGTTCCTGAACATAGCTTGCTGCGTCATTTGCTTCGATCAGGCTGATGTCACCGGAAATATTGATGATCACATGGCTTGCACCCTCAATAGTGGTCTCCAGAAGAGGACTGGATACAGCCTGCTTAACAGCCTCGATGGCCTTGTCATCACCTTTTGCCTTACCAATACCGATATGGGCAATACCCTTATCGATCATAACAGTCTGGATATCTGCAAAGTCAAGGTTGATCAGACCAGGAACATTGATCAGGTCGGTAATACCCTGAACTGCCTGCTGAAGAACTTCATCTGCTTTCTTAAGAGCATCCGGCATAGTGGTACGGCGGTCTACGATCTCAAGAAGACGGTCATTTGGAATAACGATCAGAGTATCTACTGCCTGCTTTAAACATTCAATACCATTTAACGCATTCTGCATACGTGCTTTTGCTTCAAAACGGAAAGGCTTTGTTACAACACCGACAGTAAGGATACCCATATCCTTTGCGATCTTTGCAACAACAGGAGCTGCACCAGTACCGGTACCGCCACCCATACCACAGGTAACGAATACCATGTCAGCGCCCTTTAATGCCTGGGAGATCTCCTCAGAGCTCTTCTGCTGCCTTTTCACCAACTTCCGGACGTGCACCTGCACCTAATCCCTTGGTCAGCTTCTCACCAATCTGCATAGCGGTAGGAGCCTTACAGAACTGCAGTGCCTGCTTATCAGTATTGATACCGATAAATTCAACACCTGCGATATTTTCATCGATCATGCGGTTTACAGCGTTGTTTCCTGCGCCACCTACACCTACTACGATAATTCTTGCAGCATTCTCTGACTCATTTATTTTAATCTCTAACAAGATACTTGTCCTCCTTCTTAAAACCCTGCTCACAGAACATGGGACTGTGTTTTTCTATAATTAATGTTTCTGATTTCTAGCCTAACTAATACTATATTTTATTTTCCAGAAAAAATCAACCCTGAATTTACTTTTTAAGCATTGTCAAGCGTTTAACCGAGCGTTGTGCTTGCACATAAGCACGGTTAGACAGTTGACTTTATTTTAATTTAAAAGGAATGGTCCCGTCATTTCCCGTATCTGAATATCCATCCAGTTCCAGGGTTCCCTTTTTATCCTTTAATTCCGGGTGGTCTCTTAGAATATCATTTAAAAGAGACAGTTTTCCGTCAACATCTCCTCCGTCTCCCAGTGTTACCTCCATCTGGCAATGGTAAGGGAAGGTTGTCCTGAAGAACCAAAGCGGATCCGGTCTACCTGGATATGATAGACTGAAAGCTGCTGGGTCAGATTTAAGATCTCCTCGAATATTTTGGGATCTTTTACAGGAAGATGCTGATACAAAACAATACGGCCAAATTCCAGGCCTGTGATCCAGGGCACACCCGGAAGGCAGTCCGGTGAACTTTCTACTATAATACCATCCCTGTCAAAATACATGTAACTGCTCATATAAGACACATAGCCTACAATGCTTTTGTCATAAATGATCACCTCTGCCTTAAAGGGACCATGAAAAACGATCTTATATTTCTCCACAAAAGGGATCTGTCTGTGGGCTGTGTTTTATCCCTGATAAAAGCCAGGATCGTATTGTTTCCCACCGTCCGGAAAACAGGATATTTTCAATCTGCTCCGGCGTATAGCGGTTACTTCCTGACACGCTTACTTCTTTATGCGCAGACCAAACACCAGGACCGCCGCAAGCAGCAGAACAGCTGCGGCGATCCCTACCCATTTATAGCTTTTTCTCTGCTCTTCTTATCATCCCGTATCACTTCCATCCAGCTTATCTTTCCTCCCAGGGCATTTATATCCCGGCAGATGTCTTCGTATCCCCTGACAATATGGCTGCAATCTTCTATCACAGTTTTTCCTTCTGCCCCCAGGGCAGCCACTGCTAACGCTGCCCCGCCTCTTAGATCCAGTGCCTTTACTCTTGCTCCTTTTAAGGGATATACCCCTGACCCAGGCATCTTTTCCTTTACAGGTGATATCGGCTCCCATTTTTCTTAAAGCTGCCGCTGTTCCGAAACGGTCCTCAAACACCTGCTCCCGGATCCTGCTCTCCTTTGGCACATGCAAGAAAAGCCATAAAGGGATTGAAGATCCGTAGGGAACTCCGGATAAGGTCCTGTGCACACAGAAAGGGCTTTTGGACGGTCTTTCATGGAAATATGAAGAGAAAACTCTTCTTCCCGTACATTTGCTCCTGCTTTTCTCAAAAGTTCAAGAGGAAGTTTCAGCTGTTTTGTGTTTACTTTTTAAAGAAATATTTCCCCCGGCTGCCATAACTGCCGTACTGTAAGTCCCGGCCACGATCCGGTCCCCTTCTATTTTCCATACACTGTCGTGAAGTCTTTTTACTCCCTGGACCATCAGATGCTCGGTTTCCATCCCACAGATCACAGCACCCATGCCATTTAAGAAATGACATAACTGGCTGATCTCCGGTTCTTTTGCCGCATTGTGGATCACTGTCACCCCATCTGCCAGAACAGCTGCCAACACGGCCTGTTCCGTAGCGCCTACACTGGGATAGGAAAGTTCTATTTCACAGCCCTTAAGACCGTTAAAGGCTTCTGCCTTATACTGTCCGTCCTCTTCTTCTATTATAGCTCCCAGTTTTTCAAGGACCATCAGATGCAGATCTACCGGTCTTGCACCGATCAGACAGCCGCCGGGAAAGCTGCACCTTCCCTCTTTCATCCTTCCAAGGAGAGCTCCCAAAAGGATAATGGAAGAACGCATTGCTTTTACATACTTTCCCGGAACCTCTGTACGGTCCACAAAAGCAGCATCGATCACCAGACGGGAACCCGTTTTCTCGCAGCGGCACCCTATCTCCCTTAAAATATCTGTCATACACCGGGTATCTTCAATATCCGGCACATTATAAAGCACTGTAGTCCCTTTGTGGAGCAGAGCCCCGGCCATAATGGGGAGTGCGCCGTTTTTTGAGCCCTGTACAGAAATCTCCCCTTCCAGTGGATTCATCCCATAAACCTGAATTGCAGCCAAAAAGGCACCTCCGCAGAAAATGTGTATCTACTTTGATCATATGCCCTGATGGCTGCTTATGTGCATGGCCAGCTGATTTCTGACCCTTATTTTTCCAGCCGGATCCGGTTGGATACGCTTAAAACAATTCCCATTTCCATCATGATAAACAACACCGATGTACCTCCATAACTGATAAAAGGAAGGGTGATACCTGTATTGGGAATGGTATTGGTTACTACGGCAATATTTAAAACTACCTGAATGGCAATGTGCCCCATAACACCCACTACTAAAAGAGCTCCAAACAGATCCGGTGCATTATTTGCAATGACCATAAAACGGAAGATCATAAATAAGAACACCAGAATAATGGATATGGCGCCAAACAGCCCCAGTTCCTCACAGATGATAGCAAAGATCATATCATTCTGTGACTCAGGAAGGAAACCTAACTTCTGGATACTCTGTCCTAAGCCCTGTCCGAAAAGGCCGCCGGAACCAATGGCATATAATCCCTGAAGCACCTGGAAACTTTTTCCTTCCGGGTCAAGCTCCGGATTTAGCCATGCCTCAATACGGCGGTACTGGTAAGGCTGCAGCAATTTGATCTGCATCAGCGCTTTACCGATGGGTCCGGCACCTGCTAAAATGCCCATTGCTAATGCTGCCAGACTGTAAAACGGCCACTTGATCTTACATGCCACAAACAGCATGACAAAGCCAATACCTACCAGGATGATACCGGAACTCAAGTTGTTGGCAGCAACCAGTCCGGCAATCGGGAGCGTCATAAAAGTCACGTTCCTCATATACTTCCACTGGTTGATCTTATCACCTTTCACGGTGATATAGGACGCCAGCATAATGATCAGGGCGATCTTTGCAAACTCTGTAGGCTGGAAACTGAAAGGTCCCACACCCAGCCATCTTCTCTTTCCGTTTACAGCTCTTCCCACCAGTGAAACTGCTATCATCAAAGCATATGACAGTGCATAGGAAGGAACTGCTACCTTTGCCAGCAAATGATAATCCAGTTTTGAGATCACCAGCATAATGAAAAATCCGATTGCTGCGATCATCGCCTGTCTCTGCATAAAATAGGCACTGTTTCCATTGTATTTGGAGCTTAACTGCGCAGTATAAGAACTGGCACTGTAGATCATGACCAGCCCAAATACAGTAAGGAAAATAATGATGAAAAGAAGACTGTAATCATAAAAATGACGGGGTTTTCTTTTCTTTCCCTCCTGGGCAACCGGCTGCTCATAAGCCTGCCCGGCTCCCGGATAAGAAGCAGGCCGTCCCGGCTGTACATAACGCACCTGCTCATTGCCCCTCCTTACAGGAACTGCCTGCTGCGCAGGGGCGGGGCGGTTCTTTCGCCGTTTCTTTCCCGCCATTGTCTTTTACCTCCTAAAGCGCCATGACGCATTCTTTAAAGACGCGCCCGCGTTCTTCATAATTTTTAAACATATCCCAGCTTGCGCAGGCCGGACTTAACAGCACATAATCTCCTGCATCTGCATACACAGCGCATACCTGCACCGCTTCTTTTAAGTCCTCTGCATACATGATCTCTGTGAAACCATATTTTTTCGCGCAGGCTGCGATCTTATCCCTGGTCTTTCCGATCAGGACTAAATACTTCACCCTGCCGGCAAACTCTTTTGCCCACTCATCATAGGTGCTGTTTTTGTCATAGCCACCTGCGATCAGAAGAACAGGCCCCGGCATAGCTCTAAGTGCCTGGATCGCCGCATCCGGATTGGTTCCCTTGGAGTCATTGTAATAGCGCACACCTGTACGCTCCCTTACAAATTCGATCCTGTGCTCAACCGGTTTGAATTTCCGGACTGTTTCCCGGATCTTTTCAAAAGGTACTCCCATTAACAGGCCGATGTAGGCAGCTGCCATTACATTTTCATAATTGTGGCGTCCTAAAAGCTGCAGTTCCTTTACATTTACAAGGATCTGCTCTTTTGTTCCGTCTGCATAGACAATATTGTCTCCATCTAAGAAAAATCCCTCTTTCAGACGCTCACGGCTGGAAAACCAGAATACCCGGGCCTTAAGACCGGAAAGAACTTCCTCCGGATCCGTTTCTTCAGCTTCTGACTCAGAAACAGTTTCTGTAACTTCTGTCTCTGACTGCTCTGGCTCTTCACCTGCAGTCTCATCTGGCTCCCTAAGATCTTCTGCACCATCTAGTCCGTCTTCCCGGGCCACAGCTTCTGTTTCTGTATCCGCTGCATCCTCTGCAGGTTCCGGCTCTTCGATCCGGCTTTCTCCAAATTCCCTTAAAACAGGATCATCATAATTTAAGACCACTGCGTCTTTTGCAGTCTGGTTCATGGTGATACATTCTTTGATGCGGATATAATTTTCCATAGATCCGTGACGGTCCAGATGATCCGGGGTGATATTTAAGATCGCGCTTACATCCGGGTGGAAATCCATAATAGTCTCCAACTGGAAGCTGCTCACTTCCGCTACAGTCACAGACTGGTCTGTCATCTCTGAAACTTTGGATGTATAAGGCTCGCCGATATTTCCTACTACAAAGGTTTCCTCATACTGGGATCTTAAGATCGCGCCTGTAAGAGCTGTTGTAGTGGTCTTTCCATTGGTTCCTGTAATAGCAGCCAGTTTTCCCAGACCACACTGATATGCTAACTCGATCTCTCCCAAAACAGGGATCCCTGCTTCATCTACCACTGCCACAAACCCACTGTTTAAAGGAATTCCCGGACTGATGATACAAAGTTCCACCCCTAAAAGATCCGAGCGCTTGATCTCACCAAGGACGATCCCCACTTTCGCATCTTTTCCGAACTTTGCCCGGATCTCATCTGTATTTAACGCTGTGTTGCCGTCATAAAGCACCACTTCGCCGCCTCTTTCAAGAACCAGCTTTGCAGCCGCAATGCCGCTGATGCCGGTTCCTGCAACCAATACCTTGCTCTGGTTCATGTTGCTTTTAACCTCCTGTTCTTTTGATGTTCTCTCGGAGTTTTGCTACGCCTCTTTTATCTTACAGCCCCAGGTAAGCGATCATGCACAGAAGCGCTGTTACGATAGAAAATACAGCTACTACCCGTGTTTCAGACCAGCCGCACAGTTCAAAATGATGATGGATCGGAGCCATTTTAAAGATACGCTTTCCCCCTGTTTTCTTAAAATAAGTAACCTGGATGATAACGGAAAGCACTTCTACCAGGTAGATCAGTCCAATGATCGGGATAAACAGAGGCAGACGCATCATATAAGCTGCGGAAGCCACAAAACCGCCAAGAGCCAGGGAACCTGTATCTCCCATAAATACCTTTGCCGGATAAACATTAAAAAGCAGAAAGCCCAGTAAGCTTCCTACCACTGCTCCTGTAATAGGACTGATCCCCATATTTTCCCCGATGGCTACGATCGTCAGGAAAGTAGCTACCAGAATGGTAACGCTGGTACAGAGGCCATCCAGTCCGTCTGTAAAATTTACACCATTATCTGTACCAAGAGTGATAAAAAACAGAGCTGGTACAAATAAAATACCAAGGGATAAGAATTTACCATTTTCAAAACCGCCTGTAAAGGGGATCAGCATATCAATGCCCACTTCTCCGCTGTGCAGCAGATACCAGGCAAAAATACCGGTAATGATAAACTGACCGATCAGTTTCTGGATCGGATTTAAGCCTTCGGACCGTTTCATGATGATCTTGATATAATCATCTAAAAATCCGATGATACCAAATCCAACGGTCATAAACAGCACCGGAATGATCCTTGGATATGACGGGATGTAAAAAACAGATGTAATGATAATGCTGGTCAGGATGATCAGGCCACCCATTGTAGGAGTTCCCTGCTTCTTTAAATGGCTCTGTGGACCGTCATCTCTTACCTGCTGGCCAAATTTCAGTTTGTGAAGAAACGGTATGATAACCGGGCACAGCAGCGCGCTGACAGCAAATGCGATAATAATAGCTAATATTGTTTCACGAATCATAAAGCACCTCAATCTCATATGTATGTCTTATTTGGTAAATAGTATACGTCTTTTTTGCAGAATAATCAACTTAAAGGTTTGGAAGTATCCATGCAGGGAAGAATATTTTCAAAAAGTGTTCCGATCACCGGAGCTGCTATGGTACCTCCATAATAGATCCCTTCCGGCTCATCAATAGTGATCAGAGCGATCACTTTTGGATCATTTGCAGGGGCAAAACCTAAAAAAGAAGAAATATATTTTTTCCTGCTTCTTGGCAGTTTTTCGGAAGTTGCGGTCTTCCCGCCAATGGAAAATCCTTCCACTGCTGCCTTTCTCCCACTTCCTTCTGCTACTACCTGCTCTAACACATAGCGCATGGTAGCACTGGTCTCTTCTGACAGGATCCTTTTTCCCAATGGCAGGAAAATTCCCGGTAATTTTCCCATCAGGACTGACTGTCCCCAGAGCGAAATGAGGCGTGATCCGTCTTCCTCCATTGACGATAGAGGCGGCTGTCGTGATCAGCTGGATGGGGTGATCTGAAAAGACTGTCCAAAGGAAATAGTCGCCAGTTCTACAGGGCCTATATTTTCTTTCTTGTGCATGATCGTAGCTGCCTCTCCCGGAAGATCAATGCCTGTTTTTTGTTTTAACCCGAACTGCACAAAATATTTATAATAATTATCACTGCCAAGTCTCTGTCCCACATCAATAAATACGGGATTACAGGAATTCATGACTCCCTGTAAAAAAGTTTCTGCTCCATGTCCTCCTGCTTTATGACAACGGATCCGCCGATCTTCCACTACCCTGAAACCAGGACAGCTGAATGGATCCGTCAGCTTAACTACTCCTTCTTCCAGTCCTGCAGCCGCTGTTATGATCTTAAAAGTAGAACCTGGTTCATAGGTATCATTGATACAGGTATTGCGCCACATGGCATTTAAAAGCTCCTGCTGTTTTACAGTTTTATCCCTTTCTGCCGCCTGATTGCGCAGGCTCTCGCTTCGCAGGTTCTGGTCCGGGGTAAAAGGATCATTCAGATCATATTCTGGAACATTGACCATTGCATAGATCTCCCCATTTTGCGGGTTCATCACGATGATGGATACTTTTTTCGCGTTTTTCTTCTCTAATGTCTGGTATGCCAGCTGCTCTGCATACTGCTGGATTTCCATATCCAGACTGATCCTTAGATCATTTCCAGCCACAGGTTCGATCCGGTCCTCTGCCCCGTTTTCCATTTCCACACCTCTGGCATCTGTCATTGTAAGGATCTTTCCATTGGTTCCTTTTAAATAGGCATCATACTGTACTTCCAGCCCGATCACTCCCTGGTTATCGCCCCCGGTGAAACCTAAAACTTTAGAAGCAAGACTTCCATAAGGATAATACCGTTTGTAATCTTCATCCACCTTTACGCCAGGCAGTTCCAATTTACGCACTGCATCCCCTGTTTCCTTATCTACATTGGTTTTAATGATCTCCCTGGAACTTCGTTTCTCCACCTTTTTTTGCACTGTTTCCCGGTCGATCCCAAGAATTTCACTTAATTCGTCTGTGACTTTTTCCCTGTCTTTTACCTGGTTATAGATCACAGAAACAGTACATACTGTCCGGTTATCAGCGATCACCTTTCCTTTTGCGTCTAAGATCCTTCCTCTGGCCGCCTTAATGGACCGTTCCCTCTGATGCAGTTCAAGGGCCATCTGGCTGTAATGCTCCGACCGGAAGATCATAAGAAAAACAAGCCGTCCCAAAAGCCCCAACACTGCGATCGCAATGAGAAGCCACAGGACGGCTATATTTTTTCTGTGTTTCGTTAAATTTCCACCGCTATGATCCATAACAGCCTCTTTCCTGCTGTTTTCCTAAATATATACGGTGTAATTTCTCTTTTTATTCATTTTGGAACCTTTATTCACTTTGTGACTGGGAAGTTTCTTCTTCTGTACTGTTTTCTGTACTGTTTTCCGAAGATCCTTCCTGAGAGTTTCCTGCCTCACTGCTGCTTTCATTTGCTGAAGGCAGCTGGGCCCCGGCCTCTGTATCACCACCCGGATCAGCCGCCGGCAGTTCCGGCGCATTAGGATCTCCCGGCACTGCATCCGGTATACCGCTTCCGCCATCTGTATCTACATATTCATCGGTTTCATATACCTTCTGGCTTTTCTCCGGCTGGGACTCTCCGTTTTCTTCTGAACCTGTTTCAGATGGAGCTGGTGTATTAATTCCCTCAGATGGTGTCTGTCCATTTGCATCCTGGCTCTCTTCCGGAAGATCTCCAGTTGGAAATACATTCAGATAAGGCAGGGCTTCTGACATGATCTTTGAGAAGATATTGCTTGCAAAGGAGCTGTGTGCCTGCTGGTCGCCTGGCGGGAAACCAGGTACGTCCACTACTACATATACAAACAGCTGAGGATCATCTGCAGGTGCAAAACCTGCGAAAGATACCAGATAGTTCTTTGCGGAACGTGGCTGCTTCTCTGCTGTACCTGTCTTACCGCCTACCTGATAGCCAGCTACCTTTGCTGCGCCGCCGGTACCATTTTCTACTGTCTGGAACATGGCTTCTTTTAAGAAATCAGAGGTAGACTGGGATACAGTTTCACGTACCAGAACAGGATCTTTTCGCTCTACTACAGACCCCTGCTCATTTAAGATCTGGCGTACTACATGAGGCTCATAGTAGGACCCGCCGTTGATCACAGAACAAAGAGCTGCTGCCATCTGGATCATGGTACAGTTGTAGTTCTGTCCGAACGCATTGGTAGCAAGTTCTGTAGGGCCCATTTTGTCAGCAGAATAAACCAGTCCTGCTGCATCTGCTTCACCAGGCAGGTCTACTCCTGTTTTCTGTCCCATACCAAAGATAGTCTGATATTTGGTAAAAATATCACGGCCCATCATAGCACCGATCCGCATCATAGCCACGTTACAGGACTGCATAATGGACTCTGTCAGGCTTAAGGAACCGTGACCGCCTCTTCTGTAGGCCGTACACTTAATGTCCCAGTCACCTACGTGAAGATATCCGCCGCAGTCAAAGTACTCATTTCCCTTTAAAATCCCTTCTTCAAGTCCCGCAGCAACTGTCAGGATCTTGGATGGGGAACCTGGCTCAAAGGTATCGCTGACACAGAAGTTTCGCCACAGCTGGTTCCAGGCAACCTGTTTACCATAGGAGATAACTTCTTCTCTGGAATAGTGGTCTAAAACCTGATCTTCTGTAATGGTCTGGTCCGGATTTTCACGGCGATATACACCAACTGCCTCTTTCTTTCCAAGAGCCAGCAGTTCATCTTCTGTATATCCGTCTGTATTTCTTGGATTATTTAAGTCAAATGTATTGCTGGTTGCCATTCCCAGGATCTCACCGTTATTAGGGTTCATGGCAATGGCTGCCGTTACATGGCTTCCCACACTGGTCTGCCATTCATCAATGTATTTCTGAAGGATATTCTGTACATTTACGTCAATGGTGGATACAACGGTCCGTCCATTTACTGCAGACTTTACCACACCTTCCAGATTGGCATCTTCATCCAGATAGCCATACTCTCTTCCGTTTACACCGATCAGGCTGTCATTATAATACTGCTCAATGCCGCGGTACCATTGCTGCCGTCCCCGCTTGCAAAACCGATCACATTGCAGGCAGTGGAACCATATGGATAGATCCTTCGGTATTCATCCTCAAACCATACGCCGGTAACGCGAAATCTTGACTGATTGTCATCATCGCTTTTTCTGTAAGCAGCATTTCTCTCTTTCTCAGTCTGTTCAAATTCCGTTTTCTGGTCATAAGAAAGCTGACGGCCATTTTTATAGCGCAGATACGCCTGTTTTGGACGTTCCTGGATCAGCCCGCGCAGTTCATTCCCATCAAAGCCAAACACATCTACTAATGCCTGGATGGTAGGCTCTAAATAATAATCCGGTTTATCCATGATCTGGCTTGGGTCCAGGATCAGATTGTATACCTTTTCACTGGTTGCCAGATAGGTGCCGTTTCTGTCAACGATGTCACCGCGCCTGTAAGGAATAGTCCTGCTTGCATACTCCTGCTGTCTCTGGGACAGAACGATCTTGTTGTACCGCTCGCTGTTTTCATTTACGATCCTGTATAAAACAAAAATAAGAGCAAACAAAGCCAGCGAGATCAATATGATCGTGATCGCCAGCTTTTCCTGCATGTATTTAACGAATGTCCTTCGTCGAAATAAATTTTCTTTTATTATGAGCACCGTTTTAGTGTTCCGGGATGTCTTCATATTGCCTTACGTACTCACTTTCCGTCTTGTCATATAAAAGAACCTGGTCCTTTTTGCGTAAACCATACCCAGTTCCTTGGTCGCGATCTCATAGATCTCGTTTAAATCAATGCTGGTATTGATGCTTGTTTCCAATGCGTCATTTTCTGTACGCATTTTTCCAGCTTTTCTTCCATCGCCTCGATGTTGTGCATTCTGGCTGTGATGGCAGACTGAAGATGAAGATAATTAACGCAAAGGTATAAGGTACAGATCGACGCCAGGGTCAGCATGATAACATATGGCAGGTCCATGTACATGGCACGTTCCTGATTTCTGCGGATCCTGTGCTGCCGTTTTACACTTCTTCCAACATCCTGCTCTTTCTTTGCAGTCTTTCTTCTCTTTCGGAAGGCGCCAGCTTTTCTGCTCCGGTTCCATGAATGTAAGAAGCCATAACCTTATTCCTCCTTTCCCGCACGCTCAAATACCCGAAGTTTGCGCTCTTTGAACGGCTGTTCTCCTCCAGTTCTTCTTTTGATGGAAGGATCGGCTTTCGTGTGATCACTTTGCCCATACTCTTCCTTCCGCATACGCACACCGGGAAATCCGGTGGACAGATGCATGGATTTTCATTGGTACGAAATCTTGTTTTACGATCCTGTCCTCCAAGGAGTGGAAGGTGATGATACTTAATCTTCCCTCCGGATTTAAAAAGACGGATCATTGTATCGATTGAATTTTCCAGTACATCCAGCTCATGATTTAATTCAATACGGATAGCCTGGAAGGTACGTTTTGCAGGATGTCCTCCTGTAGCACGTACTTTTGCCGGGATGGCTGCTTTATGATCTCAGACAGTTCACCGGTGGTCTCGATGGGCTTTCTGCTCTCGCCTTTACAATGTGCTTTGCAATGTTTTTGCAAAATTGTCTTCCCCGTAATCCCTGATAATGTGGAACAGTTCCATTTCACTGTATCCATTTACAATATCAGCTGCTGTGGTAGGATTTCTCTGATCCATACGCATATCAAGAGGAGCATCTTCCCTGTAGGTAAATCCTCTGGACGCTGTATCTAACTGATAGGAGGACACTCCAGATCCAGATAAATACCGTCTACTTTTTCTATATTTAACTCTTTCAGTACATTTTCAATATTCTGATAATTGCTTCTGACTATGGTCACCTTATCTTTAAAGGAGCCAGTCTCTCCCGCCGCACGGATAGCATCTGCATCCTGGTCAATTCCAATGAGCCTTCCGCCGCCCAACCGCTTACATACCTCATAGGCATGTCCGCCGCCGCCTAAGGTGCCGTCTACGTAAATGCCACCCGGCTTTATATTCAGGCTGCCCACTGTTTCATACAGCAGTACAGACTTATGTACAAATCCATGTTCCTCCATCAAATACCCAAGCCTTCCATATGTTCTGCAATTTCTTCCATATCATCAAAGGTGTTGGCTTCCATCCATTTATCCTTATTCCAGATTTCAATGCGGCTTCCAACGCCTACAAGCACTGCGTCTTTCCCGATCCTGCAAATTCTCTTAAAACAGGGGAGAAGGATACGGCCCTGCTTGTCTACTTCACAGGTGGCGGCGCTTCCCAACAGGAAACGTGAAAACTTACGTCCTGCGGTGTTGGTAATCGGTAATGCACGAAGCTTTTCTTCTAATGCAGCCCATTCGAATTGTCATACACAAAAGGCAGTTATCCAGTCCCTTCGTGATCACGAATTCGTCCCCTAACTGCTCTCTGAACTTGGAAGGAACGATCAGGCGCCCCTTCGCATCCACTGTATGATTGTATTCACCCATGAACATAGCTATCACCTGCTTGTACATTACATGGCAAGGCGGGATGCAGAAGAGGCTCCTTATACCTCCACTTCATCCACGCAACAACCATCCTCTACCACTTTGCACCACTTTCTACCACTTGTATGTTTATAATAGTACAGAAAGAGGGAAATGACAAGGATTTTTACGTTTTTTTCAAAATAACAACAAAATAGCTGCAGAAATCGTCTTCTGCAGCTTTGAAATCTTTAGATATTTTAGATATTTTTTGCTTTTTTAATTTACTGTGTTTGTAGTGGAGGATGCCTACTGCTGCTCCCACTAAAGCTGCGGAAAGCAGCTGGGAAACTGCCAGTCCTGTTCCCGGAAGCTTCAGCTGATCCGTACGCAGTCCTTCGATCCACACTCTTCCCAGACCATATCCCAGGAAATAAACCCACAGCATTTCACCGTCAAATTTCTTTCTCTTCCTATACCAGAGCATAAATGCCAATACGCACAGGTTCCAGCAGGACTCATAAAGAAAGGTGGGGTGTACCTGGATGTATTTTACACCATTTTCCACGATCTCATGTTCTAACAGTCCGGCTGAGATCATAGACGGGTTTACAATACTTTCTTTAATGCGCATGGCAAACAGGTTATCGGTGTATCCGCCAAATGCCTCGCAGTTAAAGAAGTTACCCCAGCGGCCAATGATCTGTCCTGTGATCAGTCCTAATACGCCGCTGTCTGCCATGGAAAAGAAGGACTGTTTCCGTACTTTTGTAAAATAAGAAGGGTCAGTACTGCTCCGATCACACCGCCGTAAATAGCCAGTCCGGCGCGAAGGTTAAAGATCTGCAGCAGATCATTTTTATAATTATCCCACTCAAAGATCACATAGTAGAGTCTGGCACCGATAATGGAAAAAATGATCCCATACAGTGCAAAATCCATATACAGATCCGGGTCCTGTCCCCGCCTTTTGGCATCAGAGAAAGCCACCGCCATACCGGCTAACATACCGCAGCCAATGATAATACCATAAAATGCAATGCGAAAGCCAAAGATACTGATGCTGTTTCGCAGGTGTTCTATGGTGATCCCAAGATGGACGAAACTTAAGTCCGCACCTGTGGATGTGAGTAATTCCATAATATACTGTTCCTTTCCGTTATTTGCAGCTGCCCTGTTAAATGGCTATCTGCATATAAAACAAGTGCCTGCAGAGCAGGCAGTTTGTTTTTTACTATCGATTAATTCTCAATCATTATACATTGAAACGGAACAGTACAACATCTCCGTCCTTCATCACATATTCCTTACCTTCGGAACGTACCAGACCTTTTTCCTTTGCTGCGTTCATGCTGCCGCATGCCATCAGGTCATCATAGCTTACTACTTCTGCACGGATGAAACCACGCTCGAAATCGCTGTGGATCTTTCCTGCAGCCTGAGGAGCCTTGGTTCCCACTTTGATGGTCCATGCTCTGGACTCCTGAGGACCTGCTGTTAAATAGCTCATCAGTCCTAAAATACGGTAACTTGCTGCGATCAGTTTCTCAAGACCAGACTCTTTTAAGCCTAAGTCATCTAAGAACATCTGCTTCTCATCATCATCTAACTCTGCGATCTCCTGTTCGATCTCAGCACAGATCACGAATACTTCGCAGTCATTTGCCTTTGCATATTCCCGTACTTCCTGTACATAGTGATTGGAAGCGCCATCATCTGCCAGATCACCTTCTGCTACGTTTGCAGCAAAGATAACAGGTTTCCAGGTCAGCAGGTTCAGGGAATTGATAAATTCTCTGTCATCCTCGTCTTCTACTTCAAAGCTGCGTGCCAGTTTGCCGTCTTCCAGATGTGCCTTGATTGCCTTTAACAGTTCTACTTCTTTTGCAAGATCCTTATTATTGAAAGCACCCTTGGACTGCTTTGCAATACGACGCTCCAGGATCTCAATATCAGAGAAGATCAGCTCTAAGTTGATCGTCTCAATATCTCTTACAGGATCTACGCTTCCGTCTACATGGATGACATTAGGATCATCGAAGCAACGTACAACGTGAACAATCGCATCTACTTCACGGATATTGGATAAAAACTGGTTGCCCAGACCTTCACCCTTGGAAGCTCCCTTTACCAGACCTGCGATATCTACGAACTCGATCACTGCAGGAGTAGTCTTTTCAGAGTTATACATCTCTGTCAGCTTATTTAAACGCTCATCTGGAACCGGTACAACACCTACGTTTGGATCGATCGTACAGAACGGATAGTTTGCAGACTCTGCACCAGCCTTGGTCAGAGAGTTAAAAAGTGTACTTTTTCCTACGTTTGGAAGTCCTACGATACCTAATTTCATTTTTGCTTTACCTGCTCAAAAACCCCCGGATAGATCAAAGGTTTTCGCCTTTCTTTGTATTCTTTATGTACCAATTATGTACCATTTCTTTAAGAGTCTAATGCAATCATTGATTATAGCATAAGGATTTCTCTTTTTCAAGGTTCAACACGCTTTCAGACTGCTTTTTGGATCTCATTTACCAGGTCTTCCAGTCTTTTTTCTTCTCCTTTTCGCATTACCACACCAACACTTCCGGCTATGATGTGGGAGGGCAGCACTTTCAAAATATGGGAATAACAGTTTTCCCAATGGCTGTGAAATACAAGCAGGGACTCCTGAAATTTCGCCTGGACCATGGATTCCAGATTATATTCTGTGTGTAGGTCCTGCATTTTCGCCCCGGTATCTTTTAGCATTTCTTCAAAAGAGGCTTCCATATATTCATAGGTTCCACACAGGACCCTGACATCCTTTAGATCCTGTGGTCTGATCTTCTTTTTCCTGGCCAGTGCAGACTCACCATTAACGCCAAAGGCACAGGTATCTATACAGAGTTCCTGATATACAAGCTCATTCAGTCTGGAATTTTTTGGTTTTGCAATAACCGTCAGGTCGATCTTTCCCTGGCGGATCATATCCAGATGCTGTTCATAAGGCAGTTCTTTAAAATGGAGAACGGTCTGGGGATATTTTTCTGAAAGGAGCTGCACCCGTTCATCAGAAATCCGGGACACTGGTTTAAGGCCACACCGATATTGATCTCCTTTGTCTCCCCGCTTTTGATCTGTGCTACTGCTTCTTTATAGATCTTCTGCATTTCAAAACTGCATCATAAAAGATTTTTCCCTGATCCGTCAATCGAACACCCTGATTGCTCCTTAAAAGCAGACGAAATCCCAGGTCCTCTTCCAACCGGTCGATCTGCTGCACCATGGCTGGCACTGAAATAAAACTGTCTTTGCTGCTTTAGAAAAACTTCCCGTCTCCACGATCTTTATAAAAGAAAGCAACTGCCGGTCGTTCATATTTTCACCTCTTTATATTCCATATTTCTTTTATAGTAACATGGGATAGTTGTTGCGTAAAGTTTTTCCTTAATGCCCTATAAAAATCTTCCATAAACCAAAACTTCTGATTTTGTTATAAAATATTGTTATAAAATAAACAATGCAATAAGAAAGGGGTATCTTCTTATGAATCGGATCGTAATTGTAACAGGTGGAACCAAAGGGATCGGCTTTGCCACTGCCAAAAAATTTCTCTCCTGCAAGGACAAAGTCATTATTCTTGGACGTCATGAATGTGAGGATGCCGTAAAAGAGCTTCAGAAAGAGGGAGAAGTTACTTTTATGAAAGCAGATGTTTCTGTGGTGGATGACTGCTGCCATGTAGTATCTGCAGTTATGGAAAAATATGGAAGAATCGATGTTCTCGTCAATGCAGCCGGGGTTGTGGGCACCCGTGGGAATTTTGTGGATCTGGATCTTTCTGATATCCAGAACACCATTAACATCAACCTTATGGGAACCATTAATTTAAGCCAGCTGACTTCCTGGGAAATGATCAGACAACGTTCTGGTGTTATCATTAATGTTGGTTCTATTGACGGATTTATGGCTAACACTGAATCCATCGGCTATCATGCCAGCAAAGGCGGTGTTAAAATGCTGACCCAGGCCATGGCCCGTGAACTGTCCCCATACGGAATCCGCGTTTTATCTGTGGCACCTGGCTGGGTAAAGACCGGAATGATCGATAAACCAATTGAAGAGATCGGCAGCCGCCTGCATATGAAAGGCCGCATCATTTTGCCGGAAGAAATTGCCAATGTCATCTGGCTCATGTCTCTGCCGGAAGCCAGTGCTATCAACGGCACTACCATTATGGCCGATGATGGCTACTCTTCCTTTAAGGGAGTGGATGGATTCCAGGCTGAATAATATATAACATAAAAGTTCCCCTGAATTTCTGCCAAGCAAAAATCCAGGGGATATCTTTTCATTTCTTTTATGTCAATCAACTCTTATATGCCTGTTCGATCACGCAGGTATGTGTCTTTGTATCTTTCTCGTAATTAATTCCCACCAGAAGTAAATTCCCCTGGTATTCCTTTAAAGCATCCACATACTGCTTCTCTTTGATCTGACTGATAGCGCCTTTTGCGCTTTTATCCCATTTTAATTCCATGATCACTGCCGATTTATTAAAATGCATTTTTATTATTATATTGAAGGATTGAAATCTCCCTGTGGGCTTTATCAATTCCTTCTGCTACTGCCTTTTCATCCAGATTCCAAAGAGCTTCTAACAATATTTTTGAAGCCTCAACAGATGCAGTCACCTCGGACCACTTCATTGTACTGATAGCATTGATGTATTCCTGGGAAACTTCTTTATTTGGGATTGTAACTGTCTTATCCGGCCAGTGATAGCTGAGATATCCCAGATGGATCAGTAATGTCAGCACATCATCTTTTCCCTGAAAGTTTGTCATATCATTGGAAAATGTTCCCGTATTGACCTGAACTCTTTCTCCTGCAAGCATACGGACTACTGCATCTTTCAATCCATCAAACAGCAATAGATTTGTTATCTTTTCTTATAAAGAACCAGTTCCGGAGTTTCCCCTTCTGGCCCGTATGTGCTGATCATAATGAAATCCATATTGGCAAGGACGCCGAAACACCTGTCACCGCCAAATTCTGACTCCAGCTGATTGCCCAGATAGGTGATCTCATCATTTAAAAATTTTACTGTTTTTCCGTTTGGCAGCGGATATCCCAGATTTACATAGCTGCCCACAAGGGCATTCAGTTTTTCCACTTTCGGTAATCCTTCAATGTGAAGATCATTGATCTCTTTTATCAATTGTTCTTTAAACGCCTCAAATTGTCCATTATCACTTAATTCTTCATACCGTTTCCAATAATCAAGACTGGGGAGCAGTTGCTTCATATAAGAACGCGCCTGTTCTTCTGTGAATTTATCATTTACCATATGTTTTACGCAGACATCAATAAGATCATCCATATTACTATAGGTGTAGGTTCCATCGGCATAGCACCATTTACAATACTCTTCATTCAATGTGCCATCACCGTTATGGCTTATAATCCCATCCTCTAATGGCATTCCGCAGCACTGACACACAAGCTGCCTTGGGTCGCCTAAAAGGGTATTGATGGACACGTCAAATTCCTTCGATAACAACTTTAAGGTCTCCGTATCGGGAACGGTCTCCCCATTTTCCCAGCGTGACACCGCCTGCCGTGTAACCATAACCTTTTGTGCTAACTCTTCCTGAGACAGCCCTTTTTTCGTGCGAAGCTCAAAAATAACATTTTTTGTTTCCATGGTATCTACCTCCGTTATATAGATCATAACAGAATTACAGGCTTTGGGAAAGCAACTTGCTGTTTCTATAGATATTGAAAGCCGCTGGCAGCCTTTTCCGAATGTATGGCAGCAAAAAAGCAGTCCCCATTGTAAAGCAGGACTGCTTAGATTTTTATGTTGCATCCCCGGTTTCTGAGGTCTGCGCTTCTTTCAGTGTCATTTTTACCCGGTCGATCACCCGGTCTTCCATTTTTAAGATCTCGTAATCTGCTTCTGGGGTGGTCACTGTAAGGGGCAGCGCCTTTTCAGTAGGGATATATCCCAGAACTTCCATGAGATAACCGGACAAGGTATCACATACGCTGTCCATATCCAGGTGGAATTCCTCTTTTAAATCTGACAGTGCAATACTTCCGGAAAGGCTGTATACATGTCCCGGCTCCAATTCGATGATCTCCGGTTCTACTTCTTCGTATTCTTCGTGGATATCACCTACGATCACCTCGATCAGGTCTTCCAGAGTGACCATACCGGATACGCCGCCGTATTCATCGATCAGTATAGCCAGTTTTTCTTTTTTCTGCTGCATTTCCCTGAAAAGGGCATCTGTACGCCTGTTTTCCGGAACGAAATAAGCAGGTGTTAAAAGGGAACGGATATCCAGATTTTCAAAGGACTTCTTTCTGGCCTCAATGGTCAATGCCTTTGTGGAAAGAATACCGATGATATTATCAATATCTTCCTGATATACCGGGATCTTGGAATGCATGGACTGTAAAATATCGTCCAGATAAGAGTCCACCGGTTCGTCAATGTCAATGGCTACCATATCCTGTCTCGGTACCATGACTTCTTTTGCTTTTTTATCATCAAATGAGAAAATAGAAGTGATCATCTCTTTCTCGATCTCATTAAATACACCGGTCTCACTTCCTGTTTCCAGAAGGGATTTAATCTCCTCCTCAGATACATCTGTTTCCAGATTTTCATGGTGCATACCGAAAAGCTTTAAGATCCCGCTGGTAGAAATATTTAAAAGGCCTACAAAAGGCTTTACGATACAGGATACAAAATAAACCAGGCCAATGCAGGATAAACTAAATTTTTCCGCATTCTGCAATGCCATTCGTTTGGGGATCAGTTCCCCGAATACCAGATTCACATAAACAAGAATAAGGGTAATGACCACCACTGCAGCAATCTTACTGCCTGGTATTCCCCATCTATTCATCTTTACAGCCAGTATTCCTGAAATTCCCGTTGCTGCCACAGCGCTGGAAAGAAAACCTGCCAATGTGACGATCAGCTGGATCGCAGATAAAAATGCTGTTGATCCTTCCATCAGGCGCTCGATCAGGGCTGCTTTCTTATTTCCCTGTTCTTTTAACCTGTGGATCTTGTTTTTGTTTACAGAAGCCACAGCCATCTCTGCTCCTGCAAAATACCCTCTTATAAGAGTAAGTACCAGCAAGATAAGAAGCTGTGTGAAAATACTGGCCGATTGCGGATCGGTTTCCATAATAAAAAATTCCTCCTTTTGGATGTATGCATTTTCGCAAATTATCATCCGTATGATTATCATTTAGACTTTATTATACAGACAGTCACGAAAAAAGTCAGCCCCTATTTTCTCAAAAAGGGACTGACTTTTTTACTTTTAATATTTCTTTTATCCTACAGCAGCAAACTGGCTGTTGTAAATTTCAGCATAAAAGCCGTTCTTTGCAAGAAGTTCTTCATGCTTTCCTTTTTCTACAATATGTCCGTCACGCATAACAAGGATCATATCTGCCTCACGGATCGTAGAAAGACGGTGGGCTACAATAAAGCTGGTCCTTCCTTCCATCATCTTGGCAAAGGCCTTCTGAACGCGGATCTCTGTACGGGTATCGATAGAGGAAGTTGCCTCATCCAGGATCAGCATTGGCGGCAGGCAGAGCATAACTCTGGCAATACACAAAAGCTGCTTCTGGCCCTGGGACAGGTTTCCGCCGTCCTCACTGATCACTGTGTCATAACCCTGAGGCATTCGCATGATAAAGCTGTGTGCATGTGCCTCTTTAGCTGCATTTATGATCTCTTCTTCTGTTGCTTCTGGTCTTCCGTAGGCGATATTGTCCCGGATCGTACCGGATTTTAACCAGGTCTCCTGAAGCACCATACCATAGCTGGTACGAAGGCTCTTTCTGGTCACATCGCGGATGTCCTTTCCTTCTACTTTAATAGAACCGGAATTTACATCATAAAACGCATAAGCAGGTTGATCACGGTAGTCTTTCCACAGGTAGGTCCTACAATGGCCACTCTCACCAGGTTTTACAGAAAGGTTCAGATCTTCGATCAGCGGTCTGTCTGGTGTATAGGAGAAGTTTACATGCTCGATCTCCACCTGGCCCTCTACATTTTCAAGGACTGTGGCGTCTTTCTTATCTTCCAGAATGGTCTTTTCATCGATCAGCTCAAATACTCTGGCTGCAGATGCAAGGGCGTTCTGAAGCTCTGTTACAACGCCGGAGATCTCGTTAAACGGCTTTGTATACTGGTTTGCATAGCTTAAAACTGGTAAGCTGTCCAACAGTCATAAAACCACGGATAGCTGCATAAGCGCCTGTAATACCAACTGCAGCATAAACCAGGCTGTTTACAAAACGGGTAGCCGGATTGGTAATGGATGAGAAGAAGGTAGCACACAGACTGTAGCCAGCCAGCTTGTTATTGATCGTCTGGAAACGCTCCTCTGCTTCTTTCTGATAGCCAAAGGCCTGGACTACCTTCATATTTCCCAGCATTTCATCAGTCAGTGTGGTCAGCTCACCTCTGGTTTCAGACTGATGTTTAAACATAACATAAGTCTTTTGCAATGAAACTTGCCACAAACAGAGATAGGTGTTAAAACTACAACTACCAGTGTGATCAGCGGGTTAATGGAAACCATGAAAAGCAGGGTTCCTAAAATAGTCATCAGTCCTGTAAAAACTGGGTAAATCCCATAAGCAGACCTTCGGAGAACTGGTCGATATCTGCAATAATACGGCTGATGATATCACCTGACGGGTGGGAGTCAATATAACTTAAAGGAAGGACTTCCAGATGTCCGAAAGCTTTGGTACGGATATCTTTACAACTCTGTAGGTGATAATGTTGTTAATATGGTTCATAAGCCACTGGCTGATGGCGGTAGCTGCCATTGCCATGATGATCTTTTTAATAATACTGATCAGTGCCGAGAAATCTACATTTCCCTGACTTACGATCTCATCTACTGCTTTACCTGTAAGAATTGGGATATAAAGGGTAAATGCAACTGTTACTAATGCTAACAGAAGGGATAAACATACGGCCCATCTGTAAGCGGCAATGTAATCAAGGACTCTTTTTAATGTTTCAATGCTCTTATCCTTGCTCATTTTGGCTTTTACTGCTCATCCCGTTCCACCTCCTCTTTTGACAGCTGTGACAGGCAGATCTCCTGTAAACATCGCATTCCTTCAGAAGCTGTTTGTGATTTCCAATACCTGCCAGTTTTCCATCATCCAGTACCAGAATGGTATCTGCATTGCGGATGGTGGTAGCTCTCTGGGATACGATAAATACAGTCATATCCTTTGTATTTTCCCGGATGGCCCTTCTCAGTCTTGCATCGGTTGCAAAGTCAAGAGCAGAAGCACTGTCGTCCATGATCAGGATCTGCGGATCCCGTACCAGTGCTCTTGCAATGGTAAGACGCTGACGCTGTCCACCAGATAAGTTATGGCCGCCCTGGTCGATCATCAGATCAAGACCTTCGCCCTTGGCTTCAATAAAATCTCTTGCCTGGGCAACATCCAGTGCATGCCAGATCTCTTCATCGGTAGCATCTTCCTTGCCCCAACGCATATTGTCACGGAGCGTTCCCTTAAAGAGGACAGCTCTCTGAGGTACTGCACCGATGGCATGTCTTAATTCTGTAAGAGGCAGATCTCTTACATCTGCTCCGTCAATAAGAACCTTTCCTTCTCTTACATCATAAAATCTTGGGATCAGGTTTACCAATGTGGACTTACCTGAACCTGTACCACCGATGACACCAATGGTCTGTCCCTTCATTGCCTTAAAGGAAATGTCTGTAAGGGAGTCAGATTTTGCTCCTGCATAGGCGAAATCCACATGGTCAAATTCCACTTTTGCAGTTTCTGGGCTGATCTTCTGTGTAGTTTCCATTTCGTTTTCAGTATTTTGAGTTTTTATCTCATGAGGTTTTTCCTCAATGCTGCTCTTGATCTCAAATACACTGTCCACACGCTTCATGCAGGCAACTGCCTTGGAGATCAGGATGATCAGGTTTGCCATCTTGATCAGTTCAACCAGGATCTGGGCCATATAGTTTACAAGGGCAATGACTTTACCCTGACTGATGATACCGGCATCTACTCTTCCGGCACCTACCCAGATCACAGCTACGGTAGCAATATTAATGATCACATAAGTAACAGGATTTAACAGTGCGGAGATCTTTCCAACAAATACCTGCATCTTTACCAGGCTGCCGTTTTCTTCTTCAAACTTCTCTCTCTCATTTTCCTGGCGGTTAAAAGCGCGGATCACGCGCACACCCATGAGATTTTCTCTCGTAGTCAAGAGAACTTTATCCAGCTGTCTCTGTACAGACTGGTATAATGGCATACTTATCAACATGATACCAAATACTACCACGCAGAGTACAGGAATGGTCACTGCGAATACCATCGCTGTATGGGCATCTACTGTAAATGCCATGACCATGGCACCGAATACAACGAATGGGGAACGTAACAGCAGACGCAAGGTCATGTTGATACCGTTCTGCACCTGGTTGATGTCGCTGGTCATTCGTGTGATCAGGGTGGAGGTTCCTATGGTATCGATCTCTGTATAAGATAAGGTACCAATATGGGAAAACAGGTTATTTCGCAGTGCAGTAGCTGTTCCTGTTGCTGCCTTGGCTGCAAAGTACTGGGCTGTCAGGGAACAGGTCAGTCCAATGATTGCAAGGAGCAAAAGAAGACCTCCCATACGCACCACATAAGATACACTTCCGTTTGCAATACCTACGTCTACCATATTGGCCACTACCAGAGGCACAAACAGCTCAAAGCTGGCCTCCAGCATTTTAAACAGCGGTCCCAGTATGCTCTCTTTTTTGTAGGCACACATGTAACTGAGCAATCGCTTCATAATGCATTTCTCCTATGAAATATTGTATTTTATTTAACTATCTGGTATTATAGCACATGAAAATATATATTTAAAATATTGATTTAATATGGAAATTATATGTTTATCGTATAGGTATTGCTATATTTTTTTGGAAAAGAGGTACTTTTATGAACCTGAAACAGATGGAATATTTTGTAGCCATTGTAAATGAGGGAAATATCTCTGCCGCTGCCAAATCTCTGCATATCTCCCAGCCTCCTTTAAGCGCCCAGATGAAACTGTTGGAAGACGAACTGGGCGTGGTGCTTTTTGAGCGGGGCTCCAGGAGTATTTTTCTCACAGAGGCAGGAAAGGTTTTCTACGAAAAAGCTTTGCACATCTTACATCTGACTACGGCTGTTTCTGATGAACTGCAGCAGATGGGTCAGGGATTAAAAGGACCTCTGCATCTTGGAATGATCTCTTCAGTCCAGACTTTTGTGGCTGATTCCAAAGTCTTCATCCAACCGAACCATCAGTGAGGGAAATACATATGAGCTGATGGATCAGCTAAATTCCGGTCTCATTGAAGTTGCAGTGGTAAGGACTCCACTTCCTACAGAGTCTTATCAGTGCCACTTTTTAGAGGCAGAACCTATGATGGCAGTAGGAAAGCCGGAATTTTTCCCGGATCCTGCAGCAAATTCCATATCGGTAGCTTCCCTGGCTTCCTGTCCTCTTATTGTCTACCGCAGATGGGAACCTTTTATCAGCCACTGCTTTCCTGGCACTGCCCCGGATTACCTTTGTATCAATGACGATGCCAGGACCAGCATGACCTGGGCCCAGTGCGGCGCCGGAATTGCCCTTGTGCCTTCTTCCATGGCAAAAGCAGGGGGCGAAGACTTATTAAAAATCCCCCTGAAAGATCAGGGGGTCATGAGCCGGATCGCGCTGATCGCCAGAAAACACGGTATGGTCAGCCGGGTATCCAGAGAATTTTTCCAGTTTTTTCCAAACTACTTTGCGAACTAGGATGCTATGTGCCAGTGGAACATGTTCAGCACCGACCGAAGCGGAGCAGAGATGCGAAAGTGCAAAGCACGTAGCAATTCCTTGAGCAAAGGAGCCACTACTTATATCTCATCCCAGAACCAGTTAAGTTCCGCTCCCATAAACAATATGCACATACAGATATAAAGCCACAAAAATGACAAAGCAATGGCTGCAAGGCTGCCGTACATATAAGAATAGTTTTTCCCTCCTGTAAAATTAAAATACAGGGAAAATGCAAGAGAAAACAGCATCCAGCCGGTTGTGGAAAATACAGCTCCCGGCAACGCTACTTTTACGCTCCTTCTGGTCCGGCACCAGACAGTAGATCCCTAAAAGAAAATAAGAAGGATAGCTGCGCCCCACAGCTGGCGCAGCTGGATCACATAGCCGGTAAATGGGGCGATAAGAGGAAAATGGCTCTGGATAAAATTCTGGAGCGTCCGTCCAAATACCAGAAGGCCCATGGACATAAGGCAGACAGCAATAAAGAGAATGGTATAACCGCAGCAGATCAGGCGGTTAAACACATACCAGTGCCTTCTTCCTCTTCCATTGACCCGGTTTAAGCCTCTTGCCACGCTGAACATACCCCTTCCTGCAGACCAGAGAGCGGTTACAGCTGTAGCAGAGATCATGGTTGCCGGGGATTTTAACATCAGGTCATTGACTACACGAAATGCCAGAGATTTATAATCAGCCTACAATATCCATGGCGATCTCTAAAAATCCGCCTTGAAATTCCGGGATCATCTGGACCGCTGTGAGAAGCAGCATCAGAAAGGGAACAAAGAAAGGATCACAAAAAAAGAGACCTGGGCCGCATACACCGTCATCTCATCTTCTGAAAATTTATCGTAGATACGTTTTCCAATGAGAATGAGACGTACCATGGGTCAAGTCCTCCTTATTAAAGCAAAGTGGATCACCGCCCCCTGCGGGGCGGAGATGTGTCAACAACAGTTGTATTGCGCCCATGTCAAAGTCTGAGTGACTGTTCCCCCCGCGTTGCGGGGGAACATGGGGATTTTATGGACATCTGGCTATGTCCGGCTGGCTGCTCCCCGCGCTGCCGGGAATACCGGCTTTTACTCCAAAAAATGCAGGCATCACAATACACATGCCTGCATTTTAACATAAATATCCTTCAAGTTCAACGCCCTCTCCGGCGCTGCCTGTATCCCGATCTTATATCCTAAATTCTTATCCTTAAATCCTACTGTGTAATTCCCATAACTGCCCATCCATAAGTATCAGCCGCCTGGGTAAATGCCAGGTCAGCTGCCTTGTAGCTTGCTGTCTGGGAAATATAGTTCATTTCTTCTGTGAGATATTCTTCCTGGCTTAATAAACCGGCGCTGTATTTAATATCCGCATTCTTCTTCTGTCCTTCTGCCTTCCGGAACGCAGTCTGAGCTGCCTGAAGCTCACTTTTTTTCAGCAATACATTCTCATAAAGCTGGTTCATCTGAATAGTCAGGTTCTGCTCCCCCTCTTCTACGGTAGCATTCCGGTTATTTTTTGCTGCTGTAGAAGTTGCCTTCGTGCCACGGCTGCTGATCAGGGAGCTGTTATTTCCTATAGCCTTTTTCGTATCCGCTTCCAGATCCATACTGTCTGCCTTTGCAAGGTCTGCTGCCGGGATCTCACAGATCACAAGGCCGCTGTCCGTATCCCGTCCTACCATAAGGCAGAGACTGCTGTAAGTGCTGTTTAAGCTCTCTTCCAGGGAAGAAAGGCTGCTCCTAGCACTTAACAACTGATTTTCTTTTTCCAGCACATCAGCTGCTGTAGACATTCCTGCTGCCTGTTTTGTTTTTTCCAGGTTTAAAGCCTTTTCATATACTTCCACCTGTTTTGTCAGTGTATCCTTCTGAAGACTTAAAGTCTCATAAGTCATCATCAGGGACTGGGCTGCCACTGTCAGCTGGCGGGTCATGGTCCTTAAACTTTTATCACTGGCTTTTTTCATGCTGTCATACATTTTTTTATACATGCTGGATGCAGCTTTGTAAACTGCTTTTTCCTGGCTGTAGTAAGCATAATTTTCCATATCGCCATCCCTTTTAGCAGTTTGCAGATCCGTAGACGCGCTTGACTGTCCAAACTTCAATTCATCCCATGCATTGACATAATCTTCCAAAGACTGGTTAAAACTGGTTAAAGACTGCTCAATAGTAGGATTGTACCGTGAGATCAGTGTATACAGCTCACTGTATTCTAACTGGTTATCCTGCAGCTTTGTCTCATCGGTCTCCACCTGCCCCATCCACTGGGCAGTATCAGAACCTTTGGTATCCTCTTTTTCCGCATCCGAGCCGTCTGCATTTCCCACCTGGATCTGGGAGCTGCCTTCCACTTCTTCCGGCCGGTCTGCAAATTCATCTGCATAGGCAGTGATCAGCCCCAGCCGGCCCAGATCAGCTCCAAGTTCTCCCAAAGTGCCCATAACGCCTGTACCGACACCAGCTAACGCCACACAAAGCGCACCTGTCCTTAAAACCTTTGCCGCCTGTAGTTTCCATTTTTTTCCATATTTATCCTTTAAAAACATACAAGCTGCCTCCTTCCTACTGGGCTGCTGCCAGGCCTTTTACCGCCCATTTATAATTTTCCACTGCGCTTAACAGACTGATCTGTGCTGTTTTTACTGAGTTTTCACTGGTTTTCGCAGCCCGTTCTTGGGCATCGTAATCATTTTTAGTCATCATTCCTGCTGCCATCTTTAAAGCTGCATTGGAAAGATTGGTCTGCTCCAACTGTGCTTTTGTCTGGGCCTGCTGTAAAGAGATCTGGGCTGAAAGCACCTTTTTGTAAGCGCCGGATAAAGATGCGCCGATCTGCTTCTTATTATTGGCAATGGCTGTAGTCAGCTGGTTCTTTACTGTCTCATTTTTTGCGTTTTCCAGCTTCCGCTCATTGATCTTTAAGGTATAGTTGTTCTCGATTGCCTGTGCCAGGTCTGTATCCGGGTTCATGGCCGCGATCTCATTTTCATCCACATCCGTCAGACTTCCGATCTCCGGTGAGTCATTGTAGCTCCAGCCTAAAAGCACCTGGAAATTCTCTTTTAAGTTCTTGATCGTATTTTCCAGCTGGGTCAAGTTATTTTCTGCTGTCTGTACATTTTCCTGGGCTGTCAGCAGATCTAACTGGGTAATGGTACCTGCAGAAAGCTTTGTCTGTGCCAGAGCCAGATTTTCCTTTGCCTCTGTAAGGGTTGCCTCTGCCTGCTCCTTCTGGATCAAATTCTCATAATAAGAGATCATATCTGACTGGGCCGTAACAACCAGGTTCTTTTCTGCCTGCTCATAGGTAAGAAGATAAATCCTACTGTCCTCCAAAGTTTCATCTCCCTGCTTTTGCATATTGTCTCCCTGGATCTGTAAATTCAGGTCCGACATACGGGAAGAAGCATCATCATCCCCGGACATATCGTTGTAATAGTCCTGCGCCAGCTTATAATATTCCTGGGCCACTTCCTCATTGGTATCCCCATAGTCCTGGCGGAATTTCTGGTAAGTATACTGATTATTCTGCACTGTAGCGTTGTACTCATGGATCAGCCCTTCCAGTTCATCATATTCGATCACATTATCCCTTAATTTTGCCCATTCCTCTTCGGTCCTGGCAAAAGAGGGACTTGCTGCATAGGCACTGTATACAGGCATAGTCCCCGCTGCCACAGCCGCCACAAAAGCGGCTGCCAGCACACGGCTGAATGATCTGGAAAATGTACCATATGTACCATATTTATTTTTCCTCATGGTCATCCTTCTTTCTATCCTTTGATCCATTGCTATCTTTATTACTGATCATCCTTTTTGTTCCCTTTTTTGCTAAATCCTGCAAATAATCCTTTTATTTTGTTCATAATATTCTCTCTGGTACGTTTACGCTTCTTTGCCGGTGCCTCAAGGTCTCCTGGTTTTTCCCTGCCGCTCATGAGGCGGTAATATACAGGAAGCATCAAAAGGCACAGGATGGTGGAAGCTGTCAGACCACCAATATCTACAATAGCAAGACTCTTTGTAGTGGTTCCGCTAAATGCCATAGGGATCATGGAAACAACGGTTGTCAGCGTTGTCATCAGAATAGGTCGGATACGGGTAGCGCCTGCCTCAATAAGAGCTGTATCACGATTCATGGTTCCCCGGTACTGGTTTGCAGTATCCACGAACAAAATACCATTATTTACAACAGTACCAATCAGCATCAGGAAACCGATGAGGGAAACCATGCTGATGGAACAGTCAGTGAGCCACAACAGCCCAAATGCACCGATCAGACTGAACGGGATAGTGGTCATGACCATTCCGGAGAACTTAATAGACTCAAACTGGGCTGCCATTACAACAAAGATCAAGAATACTGCAATAGCAAGTGCCTTAAACAGGGATGCAAACTCCTCGTTCCTGGACTGATCCCTGGAATTTAAGCCAATACTTACTGTGCTGGTCAGATGAGGCTTTACTACTTCCTCCTGGATCTGGTTTCTGGTATTCTGGGTGGCCTTTTCTGTATATTCTGCAGAGATGGTCACTGTATATTCCTTATTTTCTCTTGCTACAGAAGAAGGGCTGTCTACGAATTTTACATCTGCCACATCAGACAAAGCCACAGAACCGCCTTTTCCGGTGGTAAGAACAATGCCACGTACCTGGTCAATGCTCTTATATTCGTCCTCTGCATACTGTACTTTTACATCAATATCTTCACCGTTTACCTGGATGGTGGTTGCCTTTACACCGTCAATACAATTGCTTACTGCAGTCGCGATCTGGGATGGGGTAAGACCTGCTGACTTTGCCTTTAAGGCATCAACTCTTACTTCTACTACAGGAGATGAGTTTTCCACGTCAGAATGGATCTTTGTCACATCATCCCTTGTTTTTAACTCTTCTACAACGGAATTGGTTACTTCTTTTACTTCGTCATAATCCGTTCCTTTAAGATCACCTCATAGCTCTGTCTGGTAGCAGACATCATGCTCATGGAAGAACCGGCCTCTGCGGTAATATCGCAGTTTGTAATATCAGAAAGCTCCTGCTGCCATTTTGCTGCCACATCTGCAGTTGCCATGGTACGGTCGTCCTTCAGATAACCGGTCACAGTAGCAGAACTGCCGCCTTCGGGAGCTGCCATAGGAAGTCATATAAGAGTCCAGGTTTTCGTCCTGACTGATAATGGCTTCTACCTGCTTTAAGATCTCATCTACCTTTTCTGACTGAAGCCCCGGTCTTGTATCTACAGTTACTGTGATCTCACCTTCATCATCTGCAGCCATCAGCTCCATTTTCAGGGATTTTCCAACGAACAGAGCTAAAACCAGAAGTGCAATGGAGGTAAACATAACCAGCTTAGATCTGTAGAAGGGTGCTCATCAGCTTTCTGTAGCCTTCCTGCAGCCTCTTTACAGGTCTGGAAAATGGCGCTGACAGCTTTTCTGTTGGCTTATAAGCCATATAGCACAGGGGCACAATGGTAATGGATGAGATCAGGGATGCTGCCATACAGAATACAATTGTAAAGCCCAATGGCTTAAACATCTGTCCGGTCATACCCTGTAAAATGCCAGTGGCAGGAATACAACACAGGTAGTGGCTGTACCGCCGAGTACGGACTCCCATACCAGACTGGTACCTTCTAAGGCATCCTGCATATATTCTACAAATCCGCCCCGCCGCTTTGCTGTCATACGGAAACAGCTTTCCAGAACAACGATGGAATTATCTACCATCATGCCAACGCCAAGTGTCAGGGCACTCATGGTAATGGTATTTAAGGTAAAGCCCATTAAACTCATTAAGATCAGTGCTGACAAAATGGAAATAGGAATGGAAGTACCTACGATCAGGGACGCCTTTAAGTCACCAAAGAACAGCCAGATAATGATCATGGAGATAATGATCGCCAGGACCAGTGTCTGGGCTACATCCTTTAAAGAGCTTATAATACTGTCTGCATCATCACGTACTGTGATGATATGTAAGTTTTCATCGGCTCCTTCCAGATTTGCAATTGTCTTTTTTACTGCATTGGAAACAGAAACTGCTGTTTCACTCTGCTGCTTGGTAATAGAAAGCGACACTGTATCATTTCCATTGTAACGGGCGATACCGTCATTTTCCTCCTGTGCAGTGTATACATCTGCCACATCCTCCAGATAAATGGTGCTTCCATCTGCACTGGTCAAGGGGATCTCTTTTAACAGGTCTACTGTATCATAGGTGGTACGGGTAGAAACAGAAAGCTTTAAGCTTCCCACCTGGGTATCACCGGAAGGATAGGAAATGTCCGCTGCTGCAATATCTGCTGCAACAGAAGACATGGTCATTTTATACTGGCTTAATTTTTCCGGAATGATCTGGATCTTAATATATTCATCAGAACCGCCGCGGACACTTACATCTGCTACCTGGGCAATTTTTTCAAACTCCGGCTGGATCTTATCTTCTACATAAGAATACAGGTTTTCCTGGGATGTATTATCAATAGATAAAGTAACACATGGCATGGAGTTCATATCCATTTCCATGATCATAGGATCGCCTGCACTGTCAGGAAGACTGTTTTTTACCAGATCTACCTTCTTTTTCAGGTCATCATACGCCTCGTCTGTATCTGTGCCATATTCATATTCCAGCATGACCATGGAACTGCCTTCACTGGAATTAGATGTAACAGATTTAAGACCGCTTAAGGTTCCCACCTGGTCCTCAATGGGCTTTGTAATGATCTCATTTACGTCCTCAGGGCTTGCACCGGAATAAGTGGTCATGACCATAAGTACCGAGCATTTCCATATCCGGGATATTTTCCAGGCTCATGCTGGTTACAGAAGTGTAGCCGAAAACGATCAGGCAGAGCACTGCCATCAATGTGGTAATGGGCCGTTTGAGGACAAATCTTGTTAAACCATTCATTATGTCGTCCTCCTTACTGTGCCTTGTTTCCTGTCATGGGGCTCCGGTCCGCCTGGTGCATTCCCTTCTGGTCCACCTGCAGGTGCTCCGGCTGCATCACCGGTGCTGTCATCCTGTGTCGTTTCCCTTTTAATCTTACCTCTGCTCCGTCATACAGCTCAGAGCTCCAGGTAGTAACTACCATGTCATCCATAGAAAGACCGGATTTTACCTCTAAAATATCGGAGTCAAAATTCCCTCTTCAATAAATTTCTGCCATACTTTTCCGTCTGAATATGTATACACATAAGGTTCGCCATTTTCATAATAAACAGCATCTACCGGAATGGTCATAACTCCCTCTGCCTTTTCAGAAGTTACATACAGCTTTACTTCAGAACCGGGAAGAACCACATCTGCGTCCACAGAAGCCTTTACCTTGTAAAGTCCTGTAGTCTCATCCGCCATGGTACTTACTTCATAAACCGTACCTTCATAAGTCTGTCCGTCCTTTCCACATCAATGGTATCTCCTTCTTTCAGATAGCCTCTGATGCGCTCTGTAGTGGAGAAAGATACCACTCTGCTTCCCTGTCCGGAAATAACAAAGATCAGATTGCCCTGGGATACATTGTCATAATTTTCCACATTACAGATCTCTACCAGACCTTCCATAGGTGCTGTGATCTGGCTGTATTCCAGCTGTGTTTCGTAGTTATATTTTGCCTGGTCATAGTTTATCTGGGCACTGGACACTGCATTCTGGTACTGGCTGTACTGCTGATCAGAAAGTCCGCCGCCTGCATATAAAAGCTGCTGGCGTGAAAGTTCTTCCTGTGCCTGACGTAATGTTAATGCCGCTGAATCCATGGTATTTTTCGCTGATTCTACCTGCTTGGTATCAATGTTGCAAAGAACCTGTCCCTTGGTCACTATATCACCGGCCTTTACATTTACCTCTGTTACATCACCGGCTGCTTTTGGATAAATATAAACCACATCAGAAGGCTCGATCTTACCGATCACACTGGTGGTCAGCCGGATATCTCCTGTCTCAGGTTTTTCTGCATCCATAACAGGAAGAGCCACTGCCTGGGCAAATTGTTTCGGTTTCGTAAATTTAGGTACGATGACCGCACACAATGCAATAATACAGATCCCTGCAATTATGATCTTTTTCTTCATCTTTTCTCTTATCCTTTCCCCACGCAGCAAAAAACGCTGCTTTTCTCATTAACATTCTTCCTAAGGATACCATTACTTAATGAACCCTTTCTTAATCGAAGATGAACTGAAGATGAAATCACATATTTTTCACATTTCCATTCAGGTCTTTTTGAACTTTCTTTCCTTATTCTTTTATTTTGTTCCCAATATTTCACCTGATGTTCATGAAAATGTGCTATGCTGAATATGATAATGAGGCTGATCTGAAGATGCAGGCCCAAAATAGGATCAATCTATAAAATATATAAAGAAGAAAGGCAAAGAAACTACCATGCAGATATTGACCATTCTTGTAATAGAAGACGAAGACTCCCTGCTGCAGCTCTACCGCATTGTGCTGGAAAAAGAAGGTTTTAAGGTTTTAACTGTACACAATGGACAGGAAGCCTGGGATCTGATCGAGAACGAACATGTAGATCTGGTGATCACCGATATTTTAATGCCTGTTATGGACGGCTATGAATTTACCAAACTGCTGCGCCATTCCAACCCCGGCATGCCGGTACTGATGATCACTGCAAAAGATGATTTTCCTTCTAAAAATAAGGGCTTTTCCCTGGGAACAGACGATTATATGACAAAACCGGTAAATTTAGATGAAATGGTATTGAGGGTGCGGGCACTGCTTCGCCGTTCACACATTGCCAGTAATAAACGGCTTACTCTGCCTCATACTATCTTGGATTATGATGCACTGACCGTAACCTGGGGAGATGATCCCCAGATGCTTCCCCAGAAGGAATTTTTCCTGCTATTTAAGCTGATCTCCTATCCAAATAAGATCTTTACCCGTATGCAGTTAATGGATAAGATCTGGGGGCGCAACAGTGAGTCAGACCTACAGACCATTGATGTACATATCAACCGGCTGCGCAGACGTTTTGAGAATAATCCGGATTTTGAGATCATAACAGTCCGTGGACTTGGATATAAGGCGGTGATGAAAGAATGAAAGATCTGAAATTATGGGGTATTTTTATCAGTTTGATCATTGTTGTGCAGGCACTGGGATTTTTCGTATTTTCCGGCATTGCCTGGTGTTTATTCCACGCAGGCATATTAAGTCCGGATCATCCCCCTATGGGCTGGTTTCCTTTTCTCACCAACACCTGCAGTTCCGCACTGATCTCCCTGTGCATTACCACAGTCATCTCCCACCACTTTTTCCGCCCTATCCAGGACCTGGTCCATGCTTTAGAACAGGTATCTGCAGGAAATTTTGATGTGCGGTTAAAAGAAAATGACATCTGGTATGAAGTCAGGGAGATGAATTTAAACTTCAATAAAATGGTGAAGGAGTTAAATTCCATTGAAACTTTGCAGTCTGATTTTATCCAGAATGTATCCCATGAGATAAAAACCCCTCTTGCTGCCATTGAAGGCTACGCTGCCCTTCTGTCTGCTTCTACCAGGGATGAACAGAATAAGCTGTACGCAGAACAGATCTTAAAAAGCTCCCGGCAGCTTTCTACTCTTACCGGAAACATTTTAAAATTGTCCAAACTGGAAAACCAGTCCATCATCTCTGAAAAGAAAACCTTCTCTTTAGATGAACAGATCCGTCAGGCAGTCCTTTCCCTAGAGCCCATCTGGTCTGCCAAAAATATTGATATTGACCTGAATCTTCCGGAAATATCTTTCTATGGAAACGAAGACCTGATCTTTCAGATCTGGACCAATCTGATCTCCAATGGAATTAAGTTTACTCCATCCGGCGGTCTTGTATCTGTAAAAATGACTGCAGAAGACTCTTTTGTAAATGTGGTCGTTGCGGACAACGGCATTGGCATGACCGAAGAGGTGCAAAAACATATTTTTGACAAATTTTACCAGGCAGAAGGCAGCCGCAGCATGGAAGGCAATGGCCTTGGACTGACATTAGTAAAAAAGATCCTCAGTCTCTGTGACGGCACCATTGAGGTGACCAGCCAGCCGGACCTTGGATCTAAATTTACGGTAAAACTTCCTGTAAACTGCACTACTTAAAGTTCTTTAATAGCAGCTATGGTGCGTGCATATTCTTCATCTACTGCAGGCATCAACTTAGCTGCTTTTTCCATATCACCGGAGCTTGTTTCTGATGGACGCAGGCTCTCTGTTACTTCTGCTGCTGCCTTATAAAGAGGTCCAAATCCTAAATTCTGGGCAACACCTTTTAAGGTATGAGCGCCGCGAAATGCTTCCGGGGCGTTTCCGCTTTCCATCGCTGCCTTTAAATTGGCATAACTGTCATCATCCAGAAATTTCAAAGCAAACTTGCGTACCAGCACTTCACTTCTAAGTCTGGATAATACATCTTCATAATCAGCACCCATCTTATCATAACACTCTTTTAAACTCACGACTACTCTCCTCCTTCATAAACAGATACACTGTTTTTTAACTTTTTTATTTTATACATTTCACTGTCCGCAAGGACAATGGCTGTTTTCACCGGACCGCCTTTATAGACGCCTCCGATACTCACTGATAACTGGATCTGCGGATATCCTTCTACTTTTTTCGCAGAAACAGCTTTGCATATTCTCTCCAGCTTATCAATAAAAACATCTTTTAGAACATGATTGATCAGTAAGACAAACTCATCACCGCCATAGCGGATCAGTATGTCTGTACTTCGGATCACGGAGAAGACACCTTCTGTATAGGCTTTCAGCGCCAGGTCTCCTACCATATGTCCATATTTATCATTGATCTCCTTAAAATCATCTGCATCGATCATGGCAACACCGTCCATATATACCATATGGCAGGCCTGCTCTTCATAATATCTCCGGTTAAAAGCACCGGAAAGGGGATCACGATATATCTTATTGTTATACTGCTCGATCTTCTCGATCAGCTCACTCCGTCCATAAGCTCCAAAAAGCAGCTCATCCCGGATCTCTGTTACCATCTCTAAAGCATATCCCTTTCCATCGATTTCCACATAGTGAGAGATCACAAGATATATTTTGGAGTCTACAAATTCGATCTTTGTCAGCTGGCACCTCTGGGCAACGACTCTGGCAGAGATACAGTTTTCACACCGCTCCTGCCTGTTCCAGACTGCATAGCAGGCATGGGACTGTTCCGGCATGACAACTTCTGTCTTATCTACATCTACAAGGCGGACTACGTCAAATATCTTTTTTAACTGAACGACCAGTTCGTCTAATTCCCGGTAATTCATTTTGCCCCCCCCCCCCATTTTTTTGCCACTTTTGATTTTGGCTACTCCAATGGTACCTGTATAAGTCGAAGTTTCCTCTTTTGTCCAGAGAGATCTTAAACGTAATTCATAAATAAAACTTCCATCCGGCCGATGCAGTTCCACATCCATAGTGACTTCAGGTTTTTCCGGACATGTTTCTTTGATCCGGCTGATCACCTGTTCTACATCCACACAAGGCTCTAACAGCTGTTTTTCTTTTCCCAGATCAATATTATTTTTCGTCAGGCCCAAAAGTGCAGCGCCCCAGTCTGAAAAATAGATCATACCTGTACTGCTGTTGTAATCAAACTGCAGCTCATTGCTCCAGGTATTGAAAAATGCTGCTTTTTCCCAGTTCCGTTCCATCCAGTTTCCAGAATAGGAACTTTCTCCAATGTCCTTGTGTTCCAGTATCTCTTCTACCACACTGTAAACCTGTTTATCACTGGTTTTTCCTGTAGGATTTCCACAAAGATTTTCCTGGATCTCCTGGGATGAGTCCTGGAGACACTCTAAGATCAGCGGACTGAACTGCCCGCATTCTCCATTTAAGATCATCTCCATTGCCTTTTCATGTGAAAAAGACTTTTTATAACATCGCTCACTGGTAAGAGCATCATATACATCTGCAACAGAAACGATCTGGGCAGAAATAGGGATCTCTTCTCCCTTTAATCCGTCCGGATATCCCTTTCCGTCGTAGCGCTCATGGTGCCACCTGCAGATCTCATAAGCAGTCTTTACAAAAGGCGTATCCTTATATTCAGGCAGTGCGTCTAACATCTGGGCACCTGCCATAGAATGGGTCTTCACAATCTCATATTCTTCTTTAGTCAGTTTTCCCGGTTTATTTAAGATGGTATCCGGTATACTGATCTTTCCTATGTCATGAAGAGCTGATGCCGTTGCTATACGGACAATATCTTCCTGTGTGATCTGATACTTTGTGATCCTCTTTTGCAAATGCTGCAAAAGTATCTCTGTCATCATATGGATATGGCGCACATGCTGTCCGCTCTCTCCATTTCTGAACTCTACGATATGACTTAAAATATTGACCATCATATCGTTGTTTTTTTCTCTTTCGTAGACCTGGTCTGCTACCATCTGCACCAGACGCTTCTGCTTGGCATAAAGCATCAGTGTATTGATAACTCTTCGTCCTACGATCAGGGCATTAAAAGGACGGCTGATATAGTCAGCTGCTCCCATCTCATATGCCTTCTCTATATAGGAAGAAGAACTTTCAGATGAGATCATGATCACCGGGATCACTTCTGTCATATGGCTGCGCTTCATAAAGCCAAGCACGTCAAACCCATCCATCTCCGGCATCATAATATCCAACAGGATCAGATCAATGTCTGTCATTCCCTGTTGAAGGATCTCTATAGCTTCAAGACCATTTTCAGCTTCCAGGATCTCATAATCACTGCCTAACATTACAGCCAGTATGTCCCTGTTCATCTCTGAATCGTCTACGATCAGTATTTTTTGTTTTTTATCTGCCATGTATTTTCAATTACCTCTAAAACGGAAGTTCCTGGAAAACACTGCTCCCCTTCTGGTACACGAAGCCTCGAAACATAGACTTTCTTTCACCATCAGGAAAGCAGTGTTTTGAGTTACCAAAATCACATATTATTATAAAGGAAAATGTAATTTAAAACAACCACTAATCAACCAGTTTATCCAGCTCTTTTACATATTCTGTCTCATGACAGTTTTGTGGTTTGCTTTGGAAGCATAAATATTAACGGCTGCCTGGGATTTCTTAACAGGCTGCATGGTTCCGGCGCCGGCTACACAACCGCCTGACATGCCATTCCCTCTAACAGATAACCGTCATACTTGCCTAAGGTCGCTTTAACAGCTGACGGCACTCTTTTAAGCCCTCTGCATTTGCGATTTTAACTTCCATATCCGGCTTCAGTTCTTTAATACATCCTTAACAGAAGTTACACCGCCTGCAACAGCGAAGTTTCTTCCGTCTGTGGAAGCATCGTTGACACCGTTTGATCTTCTTCAATATTTTCAATATCTACATGCTTTGCATCGAAAATTCCGGCCATTTCCTCAAAGGTCAGTACGAAATCCACATCGCTTCGATGCTGGTACGCATTGCTTCCAGCTTCTTAGCTGCACACGGTCCGATAAATACAACCTTTGCAGACTCATGCTGCTTCTTGATCAGTCTTGCAGTCAGGGTCATAGGGTCAATGCCATGGAAATGCAGTTTGCGTATTTCGGGAATACTTTCTTTGCCATTACAGACCATGCAGGACAGCAGGAAGTTGCCATAAATGGATCTTCCGGTACTTCATCTAAGAAGTCCTGTGCTTCCTGGGCTGCAAAGGTCAGCACCGATTGCTACCTCAAATACATCGGCAAAGCCTAATTTCTTCATAGCTGCTCTCAGTTTTCCAGGAGTTACCTTTGGTCCGAACTGGCCTACGAATGCAGGAGCTACTGCTGCGTATACACGTTCACCGGACTGGATGGCACGGATGGTCTGGAAGATCTGGGACTTATCTGCGATAGCGCCGAATGGACAGTTTACAAGGCACTGTCCGCAGGATACGCACTTATCATAGTCAATGTCTGCCTTACCGTTTTCATCAGAAGAGATAGCATCCATACCGCAGGCTGCTGCACATGGTCTCTGCTGAACGATGATAGCATTGTAGGAACATACAGTTGCGCACTTTCCACATTTGATACATTTATCTTCGTCAATATGGGAGCGTCCTGTAGTACGATCCAGGGTAACAGTCCCTTTGGACAGACTTCTACGCAAGGATGAGCTAAACATCCCTGACATCCGTCTGTTACATGGACTCTCTTCTCTTTGCAGGCGTTGCAGGCAAATTTGATAACATTGATCAGAGGCGGTGTGTAGTAGGTCTCTGCTCTGTCTGCTGCTTCGATATTGTCAGAAACCGGTGCATGCTCAGATGCATTACGGCATGGAAGTCCCATTGCCAGACGCAGTCTCTCTCCTACGATCGCTCTCTCTAAGAATACGTCATTACGGAAGTTTCCAACTTCTCCCGGAATGATCTTATATGGAAGCTCTTCAATACGCTTGTCTACCGGCCATTCGGTATGATAAGCCATACGGGCTACTTCTCTGAAAATTCTGTGGCGGATCTCCTGAATACGGGTTTCTACTCCTCTCATTCGCTTTCTCCTCTTTGTTGTGATTTTTTTAACAGTTGCATATAGATCAAAAAAGTTTTATTAACATAACAGAAACAGCTCATTTGGGCTGTTTCTGTTTTTATTATACGCATATACGAAATACATTGCAAGTGATTTTCTTTCTCAATAGCTTATGTTTCTGTTAAAAAACAAACGAATTACAGGTTATTGACCATTTAAACGTCCATATCTGCGGGTCATACCACGGATCTCTTCTTTTAACAAGTCAGTCAGCTCTCCTTTTTTCAGGCGCCATTTCCAGTTTTCTCCTACAGTAGAAGGCTTGTTCATACGGTAATGATTATCCAGTCCCAGATAGTCCTGCATTGGGATCACACAAAGGGCAGCTTTAGAACGCATTACCAGGCTGTTTAAAGACTTATATAAATATTTCTTTGGAGTGTAATGATCACACAGATAATCACGTACCATATTCTGTTCTTCTTTTGTAATGCTGTCAAACCAGCCTGCCAGAGTTTCATTATCATGGGTTCCTGTATAAGCTACGGAATTTTCCGGATAATTGTGAGGCAGGTAATCGTTGGCACAACCGGAATCTCTGGAGTCAAAGGCAAATTCCAGTACCTTCATACCTGGAAAACCGCTGTCATAAACCAGTTTGCGCACAGAGTCTGTTACATAGCCAAGATCTTCCGCAATGACTTCCTTTTCTCCCAGCACCTGACGTACCCGGTTAAAAAGATCGATCCCCGGTCCCTGTTCCCAGTGGCCTCTGGTAGCATCTTCCGCTCCATAAGGGATAGAATAATACTGGTCAAATCCTCTGAAATGGTCAATGCGCACTGCATCATACAGTTTAAAACAGTGGGAAAGCCGCTTTAACCACCATTCATACCCGGTCTGTCTGTGATATTCCCAGCGGTACAAAGGATTGCCCCAAAGCTGGCCTGTAGCAGAAAATCCGTCCGGCGGGCAGCCGGCTACTGCATAAGGCACATTTTTCTCATCTAACTGGAACAAAGAAGGATTCGCCCAGGCATCTGCGCTGTCCATAGCTACATAAATGGGAATATCCCCGATCATGCGGATCCCCAGACTGTTGACATAGGCCTTTAATTTATTCCACTGTTTATAAAAGGTAAACTGCAGGTATTTCTGAAATTCTATGTCAAAATACAGTTCTCTTCTGTAATAATCCATGGCATAGCCATAACGCAGGCGGATATCTTCTGCCCACTCCGTCCATGGTCTTCCCTCAAACCGGTCTTTTACTGCCATAAAAAGGGCATAATCAGAAAGCCACCATTCATTTTCTGCAAGAAACTGCTGATAATCCGGATTTTCACTGATATTGCTGCGCTCATAGGCCTTTCGCAAAATAGGATACCGGTCCTCATACAGCTTTTTATAGTCGATGGTCCCTTCTTTGGACTCTGTTTCCAGTTTTTCACATTCCTTTTCTGTAAGAACACCTTCTTCAATCAGGTCTTCTAAGCTGATAAAATAAGGATTTCCTGCATAGGTGGAAAATGACTGGTACGGAGAGTCGCCGTAGCTGGTAGGTCCTAAAGGAAGGATCTGCCAGTAGCTCTGACCTGCTTCTTTTAACCAGTCTGCAAATTCATAGGCGCTTTTTGAAAAGCAGCCAATGCCGTATTTTGATGGCAGACTGGATACAGATAAAAGTATTCCTGCTGTTCTGTTCACTTTATTTACGCTCCTCTTTCCCTGTTTTTAATGCCTGTTGCAACGGTTCTATATACCTGTTTTGATCATCACCGCATAGTGATCCGAAACTGCCGGTTCTCTTTTCCCGTTGCATAAAACACGGGACTCTTCTATATTAATATCTCCCCAATGCCAGATGTAGTCGATGCGCATTCCCTGCTCAGGCGATTTTCCTTCTGCTTCCTTCCAGCCATCGATCTTTGGCGGTGCTGTAAATCCGGCATCTTTCTTCTCTGCCAGATCCCATGTATCCTTAAAACCGCTTACTCTTACAAGGTCATAGCCTTCTCCCCTTACAGAAGCAGGACTGTTAAAATCTCCCATGACCCACAGGGATGTTTCTTTTTTCTCCATCAGGCTCTTTGTATTCTTTAAAAATGTTTCCCACTGGGCTTTAAAAGGCTCTTCTTCATCCTTCCACCAGCCCATATGCACAGTAAAAAACCAGCCCTTTTCTGTGTGTATTCCCAGAGTTTTTCTGGTTTTCCAGTTATAGTAATCATCAGAAGCACTTAAGTTAAATACACAGGAAGAAAGAATGGGACTTTTGGAAAAGATTGCCAGTCCTTCGTCATATTTATCATATCCTACTTTTACAGGGATCCAGGTCCAGTAGTAGGAAAGACCTTTTTTCCTTAACGCTTCTGCCAGAGACGCACCATAATTATCCCGGCGCATTTTCCCTTCAAAGCCTTTGACCGGCTGATAACCACAAACTTCTTTCTCATTTATAAATGGTTCTGCCATGGTCTGGTTTACTTCCTGAAATGCCATGACCTCCGGCTGCTCTTTTTCCAGGATACCGGCAAACAGTTCCATTTTTTCTGTGGCATTTTCTTCTGCCAGACTGTGTGTATTTAACGTAAGGATCTTCATTTTACAGCCTTTCTATTATAAAATATCATTAATATCGGATTTCAGCACATCTGCCTTTGGTCCATAAACGGCCTGGATACCGCCATCCTTCTTTAAAAGCCCTAATGCTCCCTCTGCCTTCCATGCAGGCAGTTCTGCTACTTTATCTACATCTTTTACAGTCACACGAAGTCTTGTCATGCAGGCATCAACTAAAACAATATTTTCCCTGCCACCTAAAAGAGCGATGATGCGCTCTGCCTGGGAGTCCTTCTTTTCTTTGCTTCCAGTTTGTGTACTGCCCTGATCTTCCTCTTCTGCTCCGTCATCTGTATAATTTCCCAGACGTCCCGGTGTTGCAAAATGGAATTTTCCGATCATAAAATAGGCAACCACATATCCGATCACAAAGAATGCTACCACGCAGATTACAAAATTGATCAGATCCCCGGTCAGTCCTGCTTTTACAGACATGGGGATACGGGTGATAAATTCCAGGTTACCAAAGGAATGAAGACGCAGGTGGATAATACCGGCCATTGCAAATGCACATCCCTGAAGTACTGCATAAACCAGATATAACGGCAGGGCACAGAACATAAACATAAATTCCAGTGGCTCTGTTACGCCTGTTAAAAATACAGCAAGTACTGTGGATAAAAACATGGATCTGTATTTGTCCCTTTTATCCGGATCTACTCTCTTATACATTGCAAGAGCAATACCGGAGATCAGTCCGGTAGCACCGATCATCTGTCCTACCTTAAAGCGGGGTGTAACGGTTGTAAGAAGGTTTGTATATGCCGCCATGTCTCCTGCGCTTTTAAAGTTGATCAGGTCATTGGCCCATGCAAGCCATAAAGGATCCTGTCCAAATACCTTGCTTCCTGCATTTACGCCAGTCATGATCTCATAAGTACCGCCAAAAGAAGTATAATTCATAGGAATGGTCAACATATGATGAAGGCCAAACGGCAGGAGCAGACGCTCTAAGGTACCGTAAATAAATGGTGCCAGTACCGGTGAAGTGGTGGAAGAACCTGCGATCCACACGCCAAATGCATTGATACCGCCCTGGATCACCGGCCATACAACTGCTAAAACAGCGGAAATGATCACAGACCACAGGATCACTACCATAGGTACAAAACGTTTTCCATTGAAAAATGCCAGTGCATCAGGAAGTTTTCTGTAATTGTAATACTTATTGTAAACAGTACCTCCTACGAAACCGGATATGATACCTACGAACACACCCATATTCAATGCAGGCGCGCCTAAAACAGAGGTAAAGTATCCATTTACAAGGATCTCTTTTCCAAACAGTGTATGGGTAACTGCGTTTGGATCTGCCAGCATGTCAGAAGAGATGCCAAACAGCGCTCCTGTAATTACATTGATCAGGATAAAGGCGATCACAGATGCAAAGGCACCGCCGGCCCGTTCTTTTGCCCAGGAACCGCCAATAGCTACTGCAAAAAGGATATGCAGGTTATTGATGATGGCCCAGCCAATGCTCTCCATAGTGCTCCCCACTGTGAAGATCATGCTCATATCGGCTCCTGCCATCTGTACCAGTTTTCCAAGGCTGATCATCAGACCTGCCGCAGGCATAACTGCAATTACTGCCATCAGTACTTTTCCCAGTTTCTGTAAAAAGTCAAAGTTAATGGACAGCTTTTTCTTTTCTGATTTTGGCTCTGGTGCTGAATTTTCCAGGTTATCGGATGGATCTGTCTGTGTTTTTTGTTCATCTTTCAGGTTCTCTTTGGTTGTTTCTGTCAAAAGCACGCTCTTTCCGGCTTCCACCTGTCCTGGCTGACTCTTTACCAGGACTCTTCCTTCCATTCCGCCGCAGATCAGCACAGGAGTGATGGGGTTGATCTTCCGTTCTTCCAGAAATTCAAGATCCACCTCTGCTAACAGATCTCCCGCTTTTACAGTGTCACCTGGCTTTACATGTATCTTAAAACACTCCCCTTTTAATGATACTGTTTCAAGACCAACGTGGATCAGAAGTTCCACACCCTCTTCTGTTTTCAGACCATAGGCATGACCTGTGTCTGCTACGGATACGATCTGTGCGTCTGCCGGGCTTACGATCTTCCCCTCTGTTGGAATGACCGCCATTCCATCTCCTATGATCTTCTGTGAAAACACAGGATCCGGAACCTCTTCCAACGGTACTGCCCTGCCTGTCAGTGGTGACAGTATCAACACGTTCTTACCTTCTTCTCTGCTCATAAATTGTTCCCTCCCGGACATTCTTTTGCGGCCTGCTTTCCTTTTGTGCCCCGTCTCATGTTTTTGCAAGATTGTGCAACCGCTTGCATTAAATATAATAAGTTTGCATTGCTTTTTCAAGTGTATTTTCTATATTTTCCAGGTTTTCTATTTTTTGCACAATTTATTCTGCCCTGTTTTGTGCAATTTTCCAGTTGTTTTATCAACTCCAGAGGTGTCTCTTCTTTCCTGCAATATTTTATGCAATTTTTGCACTGAGTTTGCGCAATCTTTATTGACAAGGCTCTTATTCTCTTTTAAAATAATATCAGACGATTTTTAATGATCCCAGGAGGTTTTATCATGGCGGTTACCATAAAAGATGTAGCAGCTCTGGCAGGTGTATCTTCTTCTACTGTATCCAGAACCTGTAAAAACAATCCCTCTATCAGTGAGGAAACAAAAGAAAAAGTTCGCCGGGCCATGGCGCAGTTAGGATATGAGCCCAACTTCCAGGCCAGCAATCTGGCTTCCCAGAATTCCCGTACCATCGGGATCATTCTGCCTGTTTCCGCCAGAGAGGCATACGAAAACTCCTTTTATCTGGAAGCCATCCGCGGGATCAGCCAGCTGTGCAACAAGCGGCAGTATATCAACACCGTGATCACAGGTGAAAGTGAAGAAGAAGTCCTTCAGGTGATCAAGACCATGGCGCGCAGCGGACAGGTAGACGGTTTTATCGTTCTTTATTCCCGCCAGGATGACCCCATTGCTGATTTTCTCTATAATGAAGGATTTCTTTATGTGCTGGTAGGAAAAGCCTATTCCCATGCAAACCAGACGATCTACATTGATAATGATAATCTCCTGGCTGCTCAGGAAGCAACGGAGTATCTGTACCAGATGGGACACAGACGGATCGGCTACATTGGAAGTGATACTTCCATGATCTTCTCCGCAGACCGTAAAAGCGGCTATCAGACTGCCCTTTTACAGCACAATATCCTTCCAAGAGCGGATTACTGCGTGGAAATGACTGCTGCCATAAACGCAGGCGGCACCAGTGCGTCATCTACAGCAACAGAAAAAGACAGCGCACCTTTACGCTGTCTTCTCTCTTTACCGGACCCTCCTACTGCTGTTGTAGTCAGTGATGATATCCTGGCTGCAACCTTAGAACGTGTCTGCCTGGAAATGGGTCTTTCCATACCGGAAGATCTTTCCATTGTCTCTTTTAATAACTCACTGTTTGCAAGGCTTGCTTCGCCTCAGCTTACTTCTGTGGATATCAATTCTTTCCAGCTTGGCGCAGAAGCCGCTACCCAGATGATCAACCACATTGAAGATCCCGGGCTTCCTGCCACCAAGATCCTGGTGCCTCATCATATGGTAGAGAGGGATAGTTGCTGCCCGCCGAAAAATTAGAATGTCCTCATTTGACCGTTTTAAGTTTTCTACTGGATCCATGCCCCGTTTCCATCTACATAATAGCCATCCGGTGTACGGGTATTGGTAAGCATCTCTCCACTGTCACAGCAGTAATACCATACGTTATTCCACTGTACCCAGCCAGTTACCATATAGCCGGATGCATTAAAGAAGTACCAGTAATTGTTGATATACTGCCACTGGTTTACCGGATAGCTGCGGTCCGCGTTGCAGTACCACCAGCCGGTGTCATTTTTAAGCCATGCGCCCTGACTAGTGTTTGTGTCTCCAGGGCCGCCGTCATCATCTATGGAATTGGAAGGTGTATTTCCGGAGGATTTTCCATTGTCACGGATATCTTTTGCTTCGCTGGAGGAAACGCTTAATTCGTCTGACTCTTCCCAGTCACCTTTGTTGGAGGTGTTGTAGATCGCACGTACCTTAAATGTGTAATCACCGCTTCTTGTGAAATAGCTGGCGAAATTGTAGCTGGTGTCTGTAGTAGAGATTGCAGAAGAAACGCTGCTTCCGTCTCTGTAAAGACGTACTTCATAGCGCTTTGCATCTTCCGGCTCTTCCCAGCTTGCAGTTCCGTCATAATCATCCCAGTTTAACCCTGTTACATCCAGATCATAATCACTGGAGTCACGTTCCAGTTTTTCCAGAGTAAGACTGACATTCAGTTCATACTTGCCGGAACGACTGACTGATGTAACGGTAGCATCATTTCCACTGACAGAAATATCACTTTTTGTAATACCTGTGCCAAAGTACGCATCACCATCTGAGGATAATGTAACCTTGATCTTTGGTCTTGCACCGCTCTTCCACTCGTCGGACGGCTCGTTTGTAACTTCCACATCATCTACACTGCAGTATCTTGAGGAAGTAGTTACATACACGTCACTGTCGCTGTCTCCTGCTTCAATGGACGAATCGATCTTCAATGAGATGCTGGTGATCTTCGTGTCTGCCCACACATTCATTGGCATGGCAAGACTGAGTGCTGTAATAAGTGCTACCCATATTTTTCCCGTCTTCTTCATAAAACTTCTCCTTCTGTTCCGTCTGTCCCTGCAGATTTCCCGAACCTATCGTCCTACCCCAGACATCTGTTTTCAGACGTTTTTTACTTAGTTTTAGTATAGCACATCCTTTTATTACTTTTCTATTACGATTTCAGTCTTACTTTTTACAATCTCTGATGTTTCCCCACAAAAGCAGCCTAAAGATGACAAGCTGTGTGTTTTTTGTCTATCAAGTTCTTCTATTATACATAAATGTAGTCGTTAAGGACCGGCTGCAGACCGCCTTTTTCCATATCCTTATACATACTGGCGAAAGAACGTCCGTCATTGATCTCAAACTGCTCATCTCCTACGTCTGCATCTTCCTTGCCTTCGTATTTCTCCTCATGATCTCCAATTCCTGTGGATACACCGGCAGAAACCTTTGTTGCACAGATCTTGGTAATGCCGTTTCTGAAAGCAGCGCTTTCACGGCTGGATACAGTAATACCTGCAAATGGCAGGAAAATACGGTATGCACAGAGAACCTGGCAAAGTTCTTTTTCCCCTACATCCCTTGGATTGATCTTGTCATTATTGACGATAGGACGCAGTCTTGGACAGCTTAAAGAAAGCTCTGCATGTGGATATTTCCGGTTGATATAATATACATGAAGAGCCGTTGCAAGAGCATCCTTTCGAAATCATCCAGACCTAACAGCGCGGAAAAGCCTGCACCTCTCATACCTCCCATAAGAGCCCGCTCCTGGGCATCAAAGCGGTATGGCCATACACGTTTATGTCCCATAAGATGCAGGGTTTCATACTTATCTGTATTGTAGGTTTCCTGGAATACCGTTACATAATCTACGCCACATTCATGAAGATATTTATACTCATCTACATTTACAGGATAGATCTCAATACCGATATTTCGGAAATATTTCCGGGCAATCTTCACTGCTTCTCCGATATATTTTACATCCGAATAGGCCCTGCTTTCCCCTGTAAGGATCAGGATCTCTTCCATACCGGTCTTTGCGATCACCTGCATTTCATGCTCGATCTCTTCAAATGTAAGTTTTTTGCGGCGGATGTTGTTGTAGCAGTTAAAACCGCAGTAAATGCAGTAATTCTGGCAGTAATTGGCAATATAAAGAGGGGTAAAAATGTATACCGTATTGCCAAAATGATTTTTTGTGATCTCCTCAGCTTTTCTGGCCATTACCTCCAGATAAGGAGCCGCTGCAGGGGATAAAAGTGCCTTAAAATCTTCAATGGAACATGTTTCATGGGACAGCGCCCGCTCTACATCCCCTGCCGTATAGGCATCATAATCAAAGGCTTTCATGGCCTCTTCCACTTTGTCCTTGATGTCAGACTGGATCACTTCCATCCCTTCCATGTATTCCATGTGGTTGGTACGGAAAGTTGGATCCTGCTCTAAGCGGTGCTTCCGCTTTAATGCTTCCTCAGGCAGCTTGTCACTGTCTACAAAATAGACCTGGTTTTCTTCGTTCATGTCCGCTGCCTCCTAACGTAAAAAGCCTGTAAGCGGATCAGATGCGCTGCCGCCTCTTGCCAGGACTCTTCCCATTCCTGTAAGGTATGCTTTTCTTCCTGCTTCAATGGCCAGCTTAAAGGCATTTGCCATAGCAGGCACATCTCCGGCCGTTGCAATAGCAGTATTTGCCATAACTGCCGCAGCACCCATTTCCATTGCCTCACATGCCTGGGACGGCTTGCCAATACCTGCATCTACAATGATAGGCAGGTCGATCTCGTCGATCAGTACCTGGATCATGGCCTTGGTTGCCAGACCCTTGTTGCTTCCAATCGGAGCTGCTAAAGGCATAACGGCTGCTGCGCCGGCGCTTTGCAGATCTCTTGCCACATTTAAGTCCGGGTTCATATAAGGCAGAACGATAAAGCCCTCTTTTGCAAGGGTCTCCGTCGCTTTTACTGTCTCATAATTATCCGGGAACAGATATTTTGTATCACGCATGATCTCTACTTTGACAAAATCCCCACAGCCCATAGCCCGGCTCAGTCTGGCAATACGCACTGCTTCTTCTGCGTTTCTGGCACCGGAAGTATTGGGCAGTAATGTTACTCCTCCGGGATATGATCCAAAATATTTTCTTTTCCTGGGTATTTGCTCTTCTTAATGCCAGAGTAATAATCTCGGCGCCGCCCTGTTCTACCGCTGCCTTGATCAGATTGATATTATATTTGCCGGAACCTAAAATAAAACGGCTGCTAAATTCTTTTCCCCCAAGAACCAGTTTATCTTCCATGTTGTTTTCCTCTCTTTTCACATATGTACATATTTATATATTTTTCTGTTTACAGGCTTCTTCTGTTTATGACTGCAGGATCAGCTGCAGTACTTTATTGGCCTGATGGGCAGCGCAGGCTGCTACTCTGGGCGCTATAAGGCCGATCCCGTTTCCTACATCTGTTTTCTGATCCCCGCATACATAAAGCCGTCTCATCATCTTCCTTGTCTGTATGTCATTGGTATCTCCCAGACCTGCCATTCCATTTCCTGAAACGACCATTGTCTCCGGACATTGTCCTAAAAGTTCTCTTACCAGCATGGCTTTCTGATCTGGTTTGTCAAAGGCTTCACAGACAATGGGATACATTTCAAATAGCTGCTTTACATTTTCCGGTGTAACTTTAACACAAACAGACTCATATTCCAGATATGGATTGATCTGGCAGAGTATATCCGGCAATGCTTCTGCCTTGGGTCTGCCTAAATGAGGAATCATATACATCTGACGGTTTAAATTTGTCACATCCACTGTATCAAAATCCACTAAAAGCAAATGTCCTATCCCACTTCTTGCAAGCATTACAGCTATGTTAGATCCCAGTCCCCCAAGTCCGGCTACTGCCACACGGGCGTTGGAGAATTTCTCCTTCATTTCCCGTGGAAATCTGGCATCAAAAGCCCGTTCCAGTTCTTCTTTTGAAATAAGGGCCTGCATTTTTTCCTGTATGGCTGTCATTTTCAGCCTCCTCCTACAAAACAAAGTATTTCGATCTGGTCACCTTCCTGGATCAGGGTATTTTCAAGCTGATCCTGGGGAATGATCTGTAAATTCTGTTCTACTACTATACGGCTTGTATCGTATCCTTCTTCTGATAAATAGGCATAGATTGTTTTTCCAGCTGCGTTTTTTTCTTCACCGTTGATTGTTACCAAAACAGTTCCTCCTTTCTGATCTAATGTGCTTTCTGTTATCTGTGCAGACGTTTTTTAGCAACCTGCAGAACCTGCCACCGGCAGTTTCTTCCTGATACATAACAACAAAAAACGCCTGCAGATGTTATATCCACAAGCGTTTTATACATTCTTCTATTCATCGCCGGGATACACATAAAATATGTTCCGGCGCCTTTTAAGTTTGTGAAAAGTGGTGCCCCCAGTTCACAAAGCAGAAATGGTACTGTGTCCATTTCCTACTTTTTAATATTACACTAACTTAGAATTTTTTTCAATAAGATTTTTCTGAATATTACAAAATATTGCAAAATTCTACACTATTACAACGATTTTTCCGGTAATACGATCCATCTGTCTTCCAGATTATGGATCGCAGCCCGTATCCCATAGGCTTTTTCGATCCGCTCTGGTGTGATCACCTCTTTGGTGGCTCCTTCTGCCAGCACATGACCGTCATGGAGCAATGCCACCCGGTCTGCAAAATCAAGAGCCAGGTTTAGATCGTGGATCACGGCTGCTACTGCCAGATTCTTTTCCCGGCTTACTTTTACCAGAAGTTCCATAACTTCATACTGATAGCGAAGATCCAGGCTGCTGGTAGGTTCGTCTAAAAGCAGTACCTGAGGCTCTCCTGCCAGGGCTCTGGCGATCAATATTCTCTGGCGTTCTCCACCGCTTAACTGTCCCATCTGGCGGAAAGCATAGTCAGACAGTCCAAACTGCTCTAATACCTGGGCACTTTTTCCACATCTTCTTTTCCTGTTTTTCCGCCGGAAAATGGAAGCCGCCCGGAAATAACTGTTTCCATAACAGTAAGGCTTAAAGGCCTGTGTATTCTGTGGAACATAGCCGAAGATCTTTGCCTTTTCCTGAGGGAAAGAGGTTTGTGTCCTGTCCCAGCCATTTTACAGTTCCATCAGAGGCTTTTAAAGACCGTTGATACATTTTAATAAAGTAGATTTTCCTGCTCCATTGGCACCTAACAGCAGGCATACTTCCCCTCGTCTGGCGCAGAAACCGGTTCCTTTTAAGATCTTACGTTTTCCATAATGGAACTTAATTCCGGAAACTTCCAGGTCATTGGCAGTTCCCATTCCAATTCCCGATCCATTTTCATTTCCATTTTCGGTTTTGGTTCCATTTCCAATCACATTTTTCTTTTCCATCACAGGCTCTTCCTCCTTTCACGAAGGATGAGGTACAGGAACAATGGAACACCTACATAGGAAACAACAATTCCCAACTGTAGTAGGTGAAAATGCATTTCTTCCCAGTGTATCAGCCGCCAGCACTAAGAATGCTCCTGTTACAGCGGAATAGGGAAGCAGATGACGGTAATCGCCGCCAATGAGCATACGTGCCATATGAGGCGCTACCAGGCCAACGAAACCAATGATACCGGTGAAGCTGACTACAGAGGCTGTAAGCAGAGTTACCGCTCCGCCGCAAAGCAGTCTGGTCCGCTTTACATTTACACCTAAGGCTCTCGCTGTTTCATCTCCACCATCATCTAACAGGTTAAATGCCCATGCCTGACTCATAAATACAGGAAAAGATACTGCAAAGAAAACAGCATGATCCCGATATCTGACCATGTTACGGCTGTAAGGCTTCCAAAAGACCAGTGTACAATGGCCGGAAGCTGCTGCTCATTCGCTATAAACTGCATGGTGGAGTTTAAAGCATTAAACAGGTAGTTTAAGGCAATTCCTGTAAGAACTAATGCTTCCGGACGAAGCTGTTTGTAACTTGCCACTGTATAAACAACAACGGCGCAGATCACAGACATGACAAACGCGGCCGCTACAGTAGCTCCCTTCTGCATCCATAAAGGAAATCCGCCAAACAAGATCATAAGAGCCGCTCCAAAAGCTGCTGCACTGGAAAGACCAGTAAAGGGCTGGCCATCGGGTTTCCTGTAATAGCCTGCATACCGGAACCTGCGATCCCCAGTCCGGCTCCCGCGATCACAGCTGCTGCAATTTTGGGAGCCTTAACATAAGGAGCACGTTCTGCTCTTTCGCATCTAAAGGCTCTACCCTTTAAACATTCCGCTAAAAGAAGGGAGCCATGTTACGATCATACGGTCTGGTGTCAGCTGGGCTACCCCAGGCAGGCGGCCCATATAGCTGCTACCAGTAACACTAATAGAAGAACAGCCAGGAGAATGTTCTTTCTCCTGGCTCTTCGCAGATAATCACCTGCTAAATCTCTTTTTTCCTGGTTATCATCCGCCCTCATGGTCATTAACCCTGTGCAGGTACGTGATAGTAATGAGGTGCGTTTGGTTCAAATCCCTGATACTTCATCCACTGAGTGAAGATTGCATCTGGGTCTAAGTCGGTCATCAGATCCGGATACAGCCATTTTGCCATGTAAGCAGCACCGATCATCTTTCCAAGGCCGCCGCTCATAAATGCTGTATTCAGATAGAAGTTTCCTTCCTTAACAGCCTTTAAATCCTTCCAGCCTGGACGCTTCAGCATTTCATCTGCTTTCTCTGCAAACTCTTCCTGTGGAGGTGCTGTAAATACGCCGCTGTTTCCGATTACATTCTTACCAGCGTAGATCTTTACGATCAGGTCTGGATCTTCGGTTAAGATCTGCTCTGGATCAATGTCCTTACCTGCTAAAGAAGCATCACCAAAAATGTTGATACCGCCAGCCATCAGGATCATGTTGTGCCAGCCGTCATTGGAAGTTCCAGGGATACAGGTGCTGTAATCATCGCCGTACTCCCAGTAAACTTTTTTACGGTCTGTTACCTGCTTTAACTGCTCATTGATATAATCAACTGGTTTCTGGTAGAAATCAACCAGTTCTTCTGCCTGCTCCTGCTTTCCAAACAGCTCGCCGCAAAGACGGATCTGCTTCGGAACATCAGAGTTATCCCAACCTGTGATAACAACTACCTTGATACCAAAGGACTCTAATTTTTCAACAGACTCTTCTACTTTACCGTTCTTTGGAACTACCAGTACCTGAGGATCTAATGCAACGATCTTCTCATAATCGTACTCATCTTTTCCAAAGGTCTCATCTTCGCCAAACTGTGGCCAGTATACAGGGTCCTGGGAGGTGTACTGATCTACACCAACAACTGCATCACCAGCGCCTACGGCACGGATCAGCTCATTATTATAACGGTTTGCAACACAAGCGCGGGTGACCGGAAGTTCCAGTTCTACTTCTCTTCCAAGGTCATCTACGAATGTAGTTGTTTCCCCTTCTTTTGCTTCTGCAGTAGTTTCAGCTGCGGTTGTTTCCTCCGCTGTAGTCTCTGCTACTGTTGTTTCAGCTGCTGTGGTCTCCTGCTTGGAAGCAGAACCAGAGCAACCAGTTACTGCGATCATTGCGCCTGCTAAGATCGCTGCCAGCCATCTCTTGCTGTTTCTCATTTTTATGTCTCCTTTCAGTCTGCTATCCTGTGTGTTTCCCTTTTACTGTTTTTATCTATTGATATACAGCTTTTTGCACAAGGATAAAATATGCTCTCCATCATAAATTGCATAACAGAGCCATATCTTCCGCAAAATTACAAAATTGCACATTTATATAGTGCATATGTATTTGCAGACTGAAAGGTAATAGTCCCTGTCCCAGACTATTCCTCTGTCAGACATCCGGCCGGTCTCCTGGCTTATGGTTCATCCTCCGGACGTCTTCCCGCTTTCGCAGTGACTTTTTTGTCCTTTGTCCCCGTTTTTACAGTAGAGGCAGCTGCGGGGGATTTTCACCCCACTTCCCTGACGGTCTTTCATTTTTCTGTACCAGACCGCCTTTTTTCCAGATGCTGCAAGTTTTCAGTTGAGCCTTTAAAAGGGTATCACTTTTTGTCTGATTTCGCAACACCTTTTTATTACACTGCAATGTTTGTATTTCTATATACCTTTCTCCTGTCGTTTCTGTCTCTGCAAAAGAAGGAATAACCCGGTACAGAACACAACCGACATAAAAGAACCACCCGCTGTTGCCAGTCCCATTGGAAATAATGTTTCCGGGAATATCTTAGAGGTAAGATACACTCCTGGGACACGCACCAGAGCAATGGAGGTAATATTGTGAATAAAGGAATACCCGGACCGTCCACAGGCACAAAAATAACCACTGAAACTGAAATGGATCCCTGCAAACATACAGTCCCAGATATAACCTTTTAAATACTGGGCACCGGCATAGACCACTGCCTGGTCATTGGTAAACAGGTTCACTACATTTCCTGCTGTAAACTGGATGATAATAGCAATGATCAGTCCAAATCCCCCGGCAATACAGATGGCATATTTTAAAGTAGCTGCCGCCCGCTCCGGTTTTCCTGCTCCTACATTCTGTGCACCTAAAGCAGATACTGTTGATAACATGGAAGACGGCACTAAAAACAGAAAGCTGATCACTTTTTCCACAATACCTACTGCTGCCGCATCTGTAAGACCTCTCCTGTTTGCAATAATAGTGATAATGATAAATGCCACCTGGATCAGACCGTCCTGCATAGCAATAGGAAAACCGATCTTTAACAGTCTGCCCATGGTTTCTTTTCTGGGCTTAAAATCGCTTTTCTTTACTGTAATCCCTGTTTTTCCCTTCATAAACATGGTCAGGGCCACGATCACACTGACAGTCTGGGATAAGGTAGTTCCCAGCGCTGCTCCGGAAGGTCCTAAATGCAATGCGCCCATAAAAACGTAATCCAGTACAATATTTACAACACAGGCAATGGCGATAAAATACATAGGACTCTTAGAGTCTCCCATTCCCCTGAAAATAGAGCTGATGATGTTATAAGCTGTAATAAAAGGAATGCCAAGGAAACATATCTTTAAATAAAGAGCGGTTCCTGCTATTGCCTCTTCCGGCGTAGACATAATGGATACGATTGCGTTTACGGAAAGGAATAAAACCACCGTCAGAACAACCGATAGTACCATAAATAAAGTAGCTGTATTTCCTGTATCCATTGCTGCTCTTTTCTTATCTCTTGCGCCGATGGCCTGTCCGATGTTTACAGTTGCTCCCATTGCCAGGCCTACGATCATAACAGTAAGCATATGCATTACCTGGCTTCCAATGGAAACAGCTGTGGTACTTGCCACGCCTTCAAACTGACCAATGATGAACAGATCCGCCATTCCATACAGGGTTTGAAGGAAATAGGATAGTAAATACGGAAGGGAAAAATAGATGATGTTTTTAAATACGCTTCCTTCAGTAAGGTTTCTTTCCATGATATGTCTCTCCTGTGTTGTCTTATTGCAAATTGATCTATTTGCTTGTATCAGTTTATACTCTACAACAGTTGTAGGGTCAAGTGTAATGATTTAAGAAAAACAAAAACCTGAGCATTTCTGCCCAGGCAAAATATTATTTATATTATACATACCTTCAAAACCACATATTGAACTGTTGATCTTCCGAATACTTACAACCTTTGTTGTTTTCCTAAACCTTTTGGTCAAGCCCTCGACCGATTAGTATCAGTCAGCTCCATGTGTTACCACACTTCCACCTCTGACCTATCTACCTCGTCGTCTTCAAGGGGTCTTACTACTTGCGTATGAGATATCTCATCTTGAGGGGGGCTTCACGCTTAGATGCCTTCAGCGTTTATCCCGTCCGGGCTTGGCTACCCTGCCATGGAGTTGGCACTCAACAGGTACACCAGCGGCCCGTCCATCCCGGTCCTCTCACTAAGGACAGCTCCTCTCAAATATCTTACGCCCGCGCGGATAGGGACCGAACTGTCTCGACGTTCTGAACCCAGCTCGCGTACCGCTTTAATGGGCGAACAGCCCAGCCGGACCTGCTACAGCCCAGGATGCGATGAGCCGACATCGAGGTGCCAAACCACTCCGTCGATGTGAACTCTTGGGGTTGATAAGCCTGTTATCCCCAGGGTAGCTTTATCCGTTGAGCGATGGCAATCCCACTTTCATACCACCGGATCACTAAGTCCTAGTTTCTACCTGCTCCACCCGTCGGTGTCGCAGTCAAGCTCCCTATGCCTTTGCACTCTTCTAATGGTTTCCAACCATTATGAGGGTGCTGAGCGCCTCCGATACCCTTTCGGAGGCGACCGCTGATCAAACTCCCCCTGACATTTCCCCAGTAGGTTCACGGCTGCAGGTTAAAATCAATACCGCAAAGGGTGGTATCCCAACAGTGACTCCTACAAACTGGCGTTCATAGTTCTCAGTCTCCCACCTATCCTGTACATACCATGCCGAATCCCAGTATCAAACTGGAGTAAAGCTCCATGGGGTCTTTCCGTCCTGGCGCAGGTAACCAGCATCTTCACTGGTATTTCAATTTCACCGGGTGTATCGTTGAGACAGTGCCCAAATCATTACGCCTTTCGTGCGGGTCGGAACTTACCGACAAAGAATTTCGCTACCTAGGACCGTTATAGTTACGGCCGCCGTTTACTGGGGCTTCAATTCCAGAGCTTCGCTTGCGCTAACCCCTCCTCTTAACCTTCCAGCACCGGGCAGGCGTCAGCCCATATACCTCACCTTACGGTTTTGCATAGACCTGTGTTTTGCTAAACAGTTGCGGAGCCTATTCTCTGCGGCCTGGTTTCCCCAGGCACCCCTTCTCCAAGTTACAGGGTCATTTTGCCGAGTTCCTTAACAATGCTTCTCCCGCCGCCTTAGGATTCTCTCTCATCTACCTGTGTCGGTTTACGGTACGGGCACGTATAACACAATAGCGGCTTTTCTTGACAGCTGGAATCGCACACTTCGCTACTTAAATTCGCTCCGCATCACAGCTTCGCATTGTCAGACGGATTTGCCAGTCTGACTGCTACCCTGCTTGCCCCGGTCTTTCCATTCCCGGGATGTGCTGTCCTTCTGT